>Ga0208623_100079_pt1 | contig 142182 bp, 141 predicted proteins | sample HotLakConsUCCL28_FD_184737 | JGI IMG/M metagenome (GOLD analysis project Ga0208623, IMG submission 184737) | Hypersaline microbial mat communities from Hot Lake, Washington, USA - Hot Lake Consortium UCC-L28 (SPAdes) (version 2) ...
AACCGCCAGCTATATGACAAGCGCGGCCGCCCGGATGCTGGCGCTCGTCTACGCGCTGATTACCCCACCCCCCAAAGTGGCAACATTTTGCGCTGCCCTTTGGCCCACTTTTACTCTGCCGTTGACATCGGCAAAGAGAACCTTCGAGACGACTTACCCGGACGAAATACCGCAACCTCATAGGTGTAAAAAATTTTAATAGGGTGCTGTAGAGGTAGGGAGTTTCCCAGAGCAGGACAACAAGCCCGCCTGACAACGTATGGTCTAATATGCCCTTATGTGCGACAGAACTGAAACCTAGCCAGCGCTGTCGTTTCCCGGCCATAACGCCCATCTTGCTATTTGGGACTAGAGACCCTGCTTCTCAGCTTGGTTTTGCGGCGACAGAACCAGCCTTAGTCGCACTGCGGAGGTTAGCACATGCTCTTCCATCGCCGCTGCCGCTGCTTCGGGATCAGCCGCTTCAAAGGCTTGCAAGATTATGTGGTGTTCCGCATTAGAGGCCTGCATTCGTGATTGCATAATTGTATGCTGCCGGAACAGGCTAAGCTCTTGTGACAATTGTGCATATAACCGGATCAGGCGGCGATTACCGCTCAGGTCATGGATGACGTTATGAAACTGTAGATTCAGGTCGAAATAGGTTTCATAATCCTGCTCGTGTTCTGCAATATCCATGCGCTTGACGAGTTCACGCAGCACTTCAATGTCGGACGCCCGCGCGCTTTCACAAGCCAATCTCGCGCCAGCGCGTTCCAAACCTGCGCGGATATGATAAATCTCCAGCACGTCGCGCAAGGAAATCTTGCGCACAAATGCACCGCGATTTGCGATCATGTCTACAAGGCCCGCGTGGTGCAATGCCCGGATCGCTTCTCGTAGGGGGCCGCGCGAAATACCAAAGCGTGTCGAAAGGGCTTTTTCGTTCAACCGCTCGTCTGCGCCCAACTCTCCGGATAGGATCATGCTCTCCAGCCTTTGCCGGGCAAGCTCGGTTAGGGACATGGGGTTCAGCAGGTCAGCAGGGAGGTCTTCGGCAGACATGAATAAGCGTATCCTGATATTAAATAAGCAGTCTCTTTCGGAAGGTGGCTGCCAGCCATATCAAAGCACGACGTCCTAGCATAGCCCTTTGTCAGACTGAAATTCCCGAAGCTGCAGCGGCAGTACCCGCCTGACCTGTTGACGCACCGATATTTTTCGGGGTCTCGCTCGTATAATTTTTGGGCTTATTTTGTCAACACCTCCGCATAAGAAATAGCAAGACGCTGCCTGTGCTTCGCGACATTATGCTGAAAACAAAAAGTAAATTCACAAATTGTAGCATCAGATCTGGAATAGTGTTGCAATATTACAAAGCATAAATTGTTGACAAATGACAGAACAGCGGTAGCGTTTTCCCTTCATCAAGCTTGGGATCGACACCGCAATGCCGACATGCCGCCCCTTCAACATACTTTTGCCCGAGTTCCGCGCGGGTCGTGATACGCCACGCGCTGCCTTGGAGCGCCATCTGCAAGAGGTCGCGCTTTCGGATGCGTCGGTGCGAGCATTCCGCGCCCTTGATCTTGCCGCAGCTCGGCGTGATGCGGATGCCGCGACACAGCGTTGGAAGGCCGGTGCACCCTTGTCCGAGATTGACGGGATGGTGATCGGGGTAAAAGACATCATAGATGTTGCGGGATTTCCGACGCGGATGAACAGCCCGGTATTTGAACAGGCTGCACCCGCGTTCCAAGACGCGCCTTGTGTGCGCGCCGCGCGACGCAGCGGGGCGGTCATCTTGGGCAAGACCGAAACCGCGGAATTCGCGTCCGGGAATTCCGCGCCAACCCGCAACCCGCATGATCTGCAGCGCAGTCCGGGTGGGTCATCCAGCGGATCAGGCGCTGCGGTCGGTGCCGGGATGGTCGCTGCGGCTTTTGGGACGCAAACCCAAGGGTCGATTCTGCGCCCTGCTTCTTATTGCGGGGCAGTCGGCTACAAGCCCGGTTTTGGCGTATTGCCTTTGTCTGGCATACATCCGGTATCGGGGTCCCATGACCATTTGGGCGCGCTTGGTGCCAGTGTGGCAGACACATGGAACCTGTGTCGCGCTGTATCAGATTTCTGCCCAGGTCCTGGACATAAGGGCCTGACGGGCAAGGCAGACCCGGTTCGCCCGGCGCGGGTGGCGGTAATGCGGATGGCAGCCTTTGATGAGTTGGGATCTGACTGCGGCGCGATTTTCGAAGCTATGCTTGGCCGGTTGTCGGATGCGGGTGTCGTGGTGGACTGTTCCACCAAGGCTGCTCTTCCAGCAAACTTGGTGAAAATCCTGGATGGTGTTTTCGATGCCTCCAGCGGGATGATGGGTTGGGACATGCGGTGGCCTTATGCGGGTTATGCCGCGCGCTGGCCGGGCCTGTTGGGGGAAAAGATCACCGGGCTTTTGGCGCAGGCTGAACAGACAACCTTGGCGCAATATCGTGAATGGCTGTCATTACGCGACGCGGCATTGGCCCAGCTTGCGGCATTGCGCAACACTTATGACGCAATTCTCATGCCTGCCGCATCTGGCCCAGCGCCCAAGGGCTTCGCCTTTAGTGGCAGCCGTAGCTTTCAGGTTCCATGGAGCTTCATGGGCGCCCCGACCTGGAGCATTCCGGGCCCAAGCGTGGCCGGGCTGCCATTTGGGGTTCAGATTGCGGGGTTCGTGGGAGGCGATGACGTATTGGTGGGCCATGCCGCCTGGCTGGAACAATCGTTGGCACAAAAATGAGCGGCGCCAGCAAGCGAGTAAGCGCAAACCACAAGCCTCTGCGCTGGCCCATACCAAACACGACTGGCAGTTTCACAACATAAGCAGAGCAATGACGCAGACACAAATCACCGAAGCTGCGGCTCATTTTGCGGAATCATTACGGTTCGGCGATACTTCGGAAGCAGCAGTCAAGATTGCGCGGTTCTGCGTGATTGACGGTGTCGGCCTGATAATTGACGGGAGTGATGAACACTCAGTCCAAATATTGACTGAGCAGGCGTGCTTGCAAGGCGGCACAGCCGAGGTGGCTCTGCCGGGCGCACAAAGCGTGAAGGTGCCCGCAAGTGTAGCAGCGCGGGTTATGAGCGCATCGAGCTCTGCCCATGATTGGGATGATACCCAGGTTTCGCGCAACCCTGCCCAGAGGTATGGGCTGTTGACCCATCCTGTAATTCCGCCACTGACTGCCACCCGGATCATGTCGGAGGAACTGGGTGGTGTCAGTGGAGCGCAATTTGCAGGCGCGTGTCTTGCCGGGTTCAATGACGAGTGCAAGCTGTCGGAATGGACCTTTCCGCACATGTACAAAAGCGGGTTTCACCCATCAGGAACAGCGGCAGGTTCGGGGCCTGCGTTGCCGAACTGGCGGAGGGCGCGCGGGTCGCGCGCATCCTTCGGCTCGCTTCGACGATTGATCGCGCAGCCCCGCCTGAAAAATAGGCCATCCATGGCGCTGCGCTTTAATTTTGACCGTATGAACCCTGCGCAAAAGGTAAAGGTTGTATTTGCTGCGCGAATTGAAGAAGTTGTTAAAGCAACTACTAAAGGCGACTCGTGACATGAGCAATCCAAGGATCCCCTTTCAGATATCTGGCGCGTCCGGCCACTTGCCCAAGCTGAACGGACGTTCGTTGCTGGTGCATGTTGCACTTAATGTGGAACATTGGCCGTTTGAGCGCGCCATGCCGCGCACGGTTCTACCGCCGCCGCATGGCAAAGCGGTCAGCCCGGATGTGCCCAATTTTTCATGGGTGGAATACGGTCTGCGTGCCGGAATGCCGCGCATTCTGGACATGATGCGTGCGCGCGGCCTGACAGGTGGCGCGTTGCTCAATGCCAGCGTGGTGCAGACCTATCCGCAACTGGCAGAGCTTTTGCTGGCGGACGGATGGGAGTTTGTTGGCCATGGCCTGACACAACGCGCCTTGTCGTTGGAACCCGACGAGGAAGCTGTCATTTCACAAAGCCTGCAGATCCTGCGCGATTTTTCGGGCCAGAAAGTTCGGGCATGGCTGGGACCGGGGCTGGCCGAGACGACGGCAACACCTGAGGCCCTGAAGCGCAATGGTATTGATTGCGTGCACGACTGGGCGCTTGATGACGTGCCTCATTGGATGACGACATCGCACGGCCCGATGATCGCGCTGCCCTACAGCCTCGACATGAATGACGTGCCGATCTATGCCATCGGAAACGAGCCGTCATCTGCAATGTATGACCGGCTGGCTGATACGCTTGCCCAGTTCGATGCCGAAGGGTCAAGTGCCGTGCGTGTGCTGACCCTTGCCTTGCACCCGCACCTGATAGGTGTGCCACATCGGGCGCTGTATTTCGGACGCATGCTCGACCTGCTGCTGGCGCGCGATGACGTTGCTTTCGTGAACAGTTCGCAGATGGCCGACTGGTTTTCGGCAGCGCGTCCGCAACCCGGCACCTTGGCATGACCGCAGGCCCGACATATGCCCAAAGGATTGCCGATTGGGCCTTGGGCCTGCGCTACGAAGATATTCCCGCCCCTCTGATAACAGATGCGAAAGCCCGTGTGCTTGATACCATCGGAAACATGGTGGCGGGCAGCACCGAACCGTTGGGCAAGGCGATCTTACGCGCCGCCCCCGCGTTTGGAACCGGTGCGGATGCGGCCATCTTGCCCATGGGGCTGATGGTTCCCGCCAGCACGGCTGCACTGGTCAACGGAACATTCGGCCATGCGCTGGATTATGACGATACCCATAACGCGACATTGGTTCATCCCAGCAGCCCGGTTGTTGCCACCTGTTTCGCATTAGCCAAGACCCACGCATTGGACAGCCGCGCGCTTTTGGTGGCCGTCGTTATGGGCAATGAGGTTTTCTGCCGCCTTGGCATGGTTGCGCCTATGGCATTCCATCGCTCCGGGATTCACCCGACCGCAGTTCTGGGTCCGACCGCGACCGCGCTTGTGGCCGCAAAGATCATGGGGCTGGATGCGCCGGCGGCTGTGCATGCAATGGGCATTTCCGGATCGCAAGCATCGGGCATACTGGAATCTTTCGCGGATGGAAGTTGGGTAAAGACCTTTCATGCCGGATGGGCGGCGCATTCCGGCATTGTGTCGGCAACCCTTGCGGCCAATGGGTTTACAGGCCCGGCAAGCGTGTTGGAAGGCCGGTTCGGGCTGTTCAAAAGCCATGTGCAGCGCCCCGACGAAACGCTGGACATGGCTGCATTGACCCGCGGGTTGGGAACAGATTGGGAAATACAGTCCTGCTCGCTCAAGCCATATGCTTGCGCACATGTCATTCACCCCTATGTAGATCTGGCTTTGAACCTGCATGAACGTGGCGTGACCGGCAACAAGATCGCAGAGATAGCGGTGCCGGTTCAGCCGGGGTATATGCCGGTTGTCTGCGAACCGCGCGCGGCCAAGGTTGCGCCGCAAACCCCGACACATGCGCGCGCCAGTCTGCCCTATTGCATTGCCGCCGCGCTGGTGCGTGGCGATCTTTCTCTGGACGCCTTTGCACCCGATGCCTTGAAGGCCGCCGATGTGTTGTCTCTGGCGGCCCGCATCATGCCACAGCCTGACCCCATCCCAACCGCTCCGGGCCAGTTTCGCGGTGCTTTGCGTGTGCGACTGAACGACGGCACGCAGATGGAACTGGGCCAGAACCACAACAGAGGCAGCGCCGAACACCCGCTCGCACCAGAAGAAATTGCCGCAAAGTTCCGCGCCAATGTCGCCCGATCTTTTGGGCCCGAACAGTCCCGGCGCATCCTGACTGCATGCGAAGCTCTGCATATGGGTGGCGCGGTAACGGACCTGATCGACCTGTGCTTGCTGGCTGACCATGCAGGGTCAGCCTAGCGCACCAAAACCAACAATAATAACGCCGACATAATCCATATCGACAAGGAGAAAGACATGACCGACCTATCCAAGCCCCGCTTCAAGACCAAGGCTTTCGCGCTTGCATTGATGACCGGCACCGCCCTGGCATCTGCGCCTGCATTGGCAGAGACAATGCGTTTCGTGACCAGCAATACCGGTGGCACGTTCTACCCTATCGGGGTCGCAATTTCGCAAGTTCTGTCCGAAAACGGCATATCGGTCAGCGCGGAACCGGGTGGCGGCAACTCTAACCCGATCTCGGTTTCTCAGGGTGACGCAGAACTGGGGTTCACCTTCGCACCCTCTTTCGGCATGGCCATGGCTGGGCAGGAACCTTTCCCCGCACCGCTCGAAAATATTCGCGCCTTGGGCTACACCCATTTGAACTATACCCAGATCGCGGTAACGCTTGAAAGCGAGATCACGTCCATTCCGGAACTGGCAGGCCAGCCTTTTGCATCGCAGGGCTTAAGTGCGGGCTCTTCGACCTTTTTCCGGATCGCACTGGACGCATATGATATGACAGAGGACGATATGGATATCGTTGTGCGGGGGGGACCCGCGCAAGGGGCGAACATGGTGCGCGACCGTAACGCGGTGGGTTTCCATGCCACATCAGGAATGCCAAGCGGCACATTCACAGAGGCGTTCCAAAGCGTGCCCATGCGGCTTTTGCCTATTGAAGATGACGCCTATGCCACGATCAGCGCAGAATACCCTACTTTTGCACAGGCTGTTATTCCCGCAGGCACCTATCCGGGGCTGGACGAAGATGTTCAGACAATCTCTACCGGGGCTGTGATCTTGGTGCGCGATGATATGGATGAAGAACTTGCCTACGAGATCGTGCGCATCATTGCCGAGAATACGGCGCGGCTGGCACCGATGCATGGCGCGCTCACTGATCTGACGCCGGAATTGATGGCAAGTGTCGCGGGCATACCGCTGCATCCGGGTGCCGAGCGCTACTATACCGAAGCCGGCTTGCGCTAATCTTTTGATCGTAAACACGTAAGGGGCACTGCATGCGCGGTGCTCCTTACGGATGTTCCGAAGCTTCAGGCAAAGTGGAAAACCGACAAATGCAAGAGACCAAATCTGCGTGGGCGCGTTGTTTTGAAAGCAATGACCGCATTTCGACCGGGCTGCGCCTTGCGACACTTCTGGCCGCAGTATGCATGTCTGCATATCACATGGTTGTCGCCTATATCGGCACACCCATGTCGGATTTTCACTATCCCGTTCACGTCTTTTTCGCCCTTGTGGTGCTGTTTTTGGCCAGCGCTGCCAGTTCCCGCGAAAAACTTACAGGGTGGCGGCGCACCGTAAGCACGCTTTGGGATGTTCTGATGGTCGTCATTTCAGTGGCCGCGACCGCCTACCTGTTCCTTGACCCGCATTACCCCGGCAACCGGTTCACCTATGTTCAAGCCCTGACGCCGTTGGAAATAATACTGGGCACGGGATTGATTATCGGGTTGCTGGACGCTGCACGCCGCACCGTGGGCTGGGTGCTCGTCGCGGTTTTGCTGGTTTTTATCTCCTACGCGGTTTTCGGAAATCACCTGCCCGGTGCGCTTAATCACAACGGCTTTTCTTACCAGCGAGTGCTGGAGCAATCCTATCTGACGCAAGACGGCATCTGGAATCAGCCGATCGCGGTAACGGCCAATTACATCTTCATTTTCGTGCTGCTTGGTAGCTTGCTGCTCTCCTCTGGTGCGGGCAGTTTCTTTACCGATCTTGCCACCGCAATGACCCGCAAAGCCGTGGGTGGCCCGGCCAAGACCGCCGTCGTCGCAAGCACATTCATGGGCATGCTTTCGGGCAGCTCGCCTGCCAATGTGGTGACGACAGGGTCTTTCACCATTCCTGCCATGCGCAAGGCCGGGTATCGCAAGGAATTCGCCGCCGGGGTAGAGGCGACGGCCTCTACCGGGGGGCAGCTAACCCCGCCCATCATGGGCGCGGCCGCCTTTCTGATGGTTGAATTCGCCAATATTCCTTACATAGAGGTCATGCGCGTGGCAATCGTGCCTGCCGCGCTGTATTTTATTGCGATTTACACGATGGTGCATCTGGAGGCGCATCGCCTGGGTTTGCGCCCGCCTGTTGATACAGACGGAACAACCGCGATCGAGATTTTGCGCCAGCGCGGCTATCTGATTTTGTCCATTGTCGTGATGATCGTTCTGCTGTGGCAAGGATACACCCCTACCATGGCAGGGTTCTGGGCGGTGATCTCACTTCTTGGGCTGATCGTGGTTTTGGACCCGGAGGTGCGCGCGCGGTTTGTTCCTGTTGTGATTGACGCAATGGATCACGCGCCGCGGATAATTGCACCTATTACCACGGCTTGTGCCATAGGTGGCATTATTGCGGGCATCATCATCATGACGGGCCTCGGCGTCCGGATGGCTGAGATCATTCTTTCAGCTTCCGGGGGGCGGGTGTTCCTGGCGCTGTTCCTGACCATGGTGGTCGCTGTGATCATGGGAATGGGTATGCCGACGGCAAGTGCCTATATCGTCCTTGCGGTGCTGCTGGCACCGGGCTTGACGGAAATGGGGGTGTCGGTTGTTGCCGCGCATCTGTTCATCATCTACTGTGCTGCCAAATCATCCATCACACCTCCGGTCGCGGTGGCTTCCTACGCGGCTGCGGCGATAGCGGGGTCCAATGCCTGGACCACGTCGCTCGTAGCGTTCAAGCTTGGCATATCGGCTTTCCTGATCCCATATATGTTTGTCTATGGTCCCGGCCTGCTGACATATGGCCCGCCGCTAGAAGTGTTGCGCACGATATTCACAGCGATGATCGGAATTACCGCGCTCTCCATCGCGGTGATCGGTTGGTTGCGATATAATCTGGGTGTGGTCACAAGGCTTGTCTTCCTGGCGAGTTCGATAACACTTATTTATGCGACATGGCAGACGGATCTGGTGGGGCTTGCATTGTTCGGCGCTTGCGTCGTGGCAATCGAGATGAAGCACCGGCGCAGCGCCCTTGCCTGATCGCATCGGCAGCGCACTAGGCGCACAGCGCGGTGGCGACATTCCCCCGCCTGAGCCCGCGTCCGCCCAACGCGCAATGACCGTCTGCCTGGTTGCGCAGATCGCATCTGTCATGCCGGTATTTCTACTGGGCGCTTTTGCGCCGCTGATGACGGATGACCTGGGGCTGACGCCATTCATGTTGGGTGTGGCGGTCGCGGCCTTTTATGGTGCGGCTGCCGTAGGGGCGCTTTTCCTCGCGCCTTTCGCGGATACGGCTGGCGTGTGGCGTGTGACCAATCTGTCTCTGGCGGTGGTTGCGCTGTGTGGAATCCTGATGGCGCTCATCGCTGACAGCTTTGAAATGGTCGTTGCGCTGATTGTGTTGGGTGGGCTGATGAATGGATCCATCCAGCCTGCAACGAATGTCATCGTGTCGCGCTTCATACCTACCAAACGGCAAGGTCTGGCATATGGCCTGAAGCAAGCGGCGATCCCTCTCTCTACCATGTTGGGTGGAATAGCCGTTCCGGTCATCGGGCTTAGCGTGGGGTGGCGCTGGGCGTTCATGCTGTCGGTTGCCACCGCGATTGCGGTCTTGCTGATTACGCCGAAAGGTCGCGAACCGCGGGCCAAAACGGGCGATGTCGGTGGGCAGCGACTCCCCGACCGCATTTTGCTGATCCTGGCCCTCATGATGGGCCTTGCAGCCGCCGTATCCAACGCGATGGCCGCATTCCTCGCGCTTGCAATCACGGAACAAGACCACTCGGCATCTGATGCGGGTTTGGTAATTGCAGCGGGCAGCTTGTTTTGTGTTGCAATGCGTGTCGGTTTGGGAGGGTTGGTCGATCGTTTGAACCTACCACTTATGTGGGTGGTTGCAGCATTGCTGATGGTCGGGACAGGATCATATCTGGGCTTGGCCTATTGGCAGACACTTCCGCTTCTGACCTTTTCGGCCTTTCTGGCTTTCGGGTTCGGTTGGGGCTGGTCCGGTTTGGTCTTGCTGGCCATCGGACGCGCGAGCCTGGGCTCTGTCGGGGCCTCGACCGGGGTGACGCATGCAGGTGTATTTACCGGCGGCGTTGTTGGGCCCATGGCGTTTGGTTGGGTCGTTCAAGCGCATGGCTTTCTGCTTGCGTGGCAGGGGTTGGCTGTCGTGTCCACCTTGGCCGCAGGTCTTGCGATCTGGATGTCCACCTTGCTCAACAGTGTATCAGAAACGCGATAGTTCACCTTGTGAATTTTCCGAATGACAATAATCAGGGTTCATCCCATCGGAGCCTGACAGCCCTTATGCGAAAGCTCATCGAGCTGGCCAACAAACTCGTCCGACAAGACCGCGAATGGACGCCAAAAACACCTTGATCAAGACGGATACTCTAATCTTCCTGCAGCGCCGGCGCATCATCCCTCCTCACACATGTGCTGGTGCGTCCGGATTGACGAGGACGGCGCGGAATGTCTGCTCGCGAAGGTAATAGAGGGAAGGCGCGCTTCCCAGCATGCGGGCGGAAACGCCTCGGGTGCTCTCAACCCAAACAACGAAACGCCTTTAATTATTGCAAGCCAGACCAGGCATATTTTGTAATTAAGTAAATTGTTGACAAAAAACTACAACCTGTGCAGCGTTTGTTCAGGGCAGCCTGAGCGGCTGTCAAGCGTGCTCCACCATGGGGCTGAATCCAGATTAAGCTGGGGAATTTCTCAATGAAACATGACATGACAAAGTTGCTCGCCTGTATTGCCGCCTTCGGGGCTGCTCCGGCCTATGCGGATGTAACCTGGGATTTCGCATCCCCGTATCCGGGCTTCAGCTACCACGGCGCGAACGCTCAAATATTCATACAAGAGGTAGCGTCAGCGACCGAAGGGGCTGTGACCATCAATCATCACCCCGGCGCGTCGCTTTACGCGGCACCTCAAATAAAACGCGCTGTGCAAACCGAACAGGTCGCTATTGGCGAATTGCTGGTCTCGGCAATGGAAAACGATGCACCAATCTTTGGGATCGATTCCATTCCGTTTTTGGCAAGTGATTTCGACCGGGCTTACCTGCTCTGGCTGGCGTCCCGCGAATTGACAGCTCAGAAGCTTGAAGAACAGGGTCTGACATTGCTGTATGGCGTAAGTTGGCCAGGGCAGGGTCTGTACACGCGCGCTCCCATCGCCAGCGTCAATGATCTGAGCGGCGGCAAGATGCGCATTCAGAACCCGGCGACCGCAGCAATGGCAGAAATGTTCGGAGCACAAGCCACAACGGTTGAATCTGCCGATTTGCCGCAGGGCATGGAAACCGGCATTATCGATATGTTCATCACATCTGCCTCTACCGGGGCCGACATGGTCGCGTGGGATTATTCGACCCACTATTATGACCTGAACGCATATGTCCCCAAGAATGTGACGTATATCAACACAAAGCTGCTGGAGAGCCTGCCCCAAGACCAGCAGCAAGCGATCATGATTGCGGCGGCTGCGGCAGAGGCGCGCGGATGGGCGATGATGGAAGTCGAAATTCGCGAGAAGCAGGCCAATCTGTGTGAAAATCTGGAATGTCCCGAGGTGCCAGAAGCATTGCTGGCAGAGCTTGAAGTCATCGGCGCTACCTTGACCGAGCGCTGGCTGACGCTGGCGGGCGAGGAAGGTGCCGAGGTCGTCGCACGATATCGCGCGCTTGTCGACGCAATGTAAGGCGTGTTTTCGGTCCCGGCCGTGTTCGGCCGGGACTTCTACCCTCACACGTGTTCCTTGCCCTCCAAAATACAGGGTTCCGAGCTGATGAAACCAGTCTTCGACCGTGCCCATCGCGCCCTTGCCCTTGTGGTGGATCCGCTTTGCAAGATGTCGCTGGTAATCTCTGCAATCTGCATGATTGTATTGGCCTTGCTTGTTTTTTTTCAGGTCATGACCCGCTACTTGGACATGGGTGTTGTATGGGCCAGCGACTTGGCGGGGTATGCCCTTGTAGCTACCACCTTTCTTGCCATGGCCCCGACCCTACGTAATGCGATCCATGTTCGGGTGAGTGTTCTCATTGCAAATGTACCGGGTCGCGGCCGCATCGCACTGGAGCTATGGTGCTATGCCGTGGGCCTGGCATTGGCGATTTATGCAACCCGATGGGCGACAGTGCAGGTCATCGAATCCTATCGGTTCGGTGATGTGTCCATCGGGATAGTAGCTTTCAAGCTGTGGGTTCCGCAGATCCCCATCGCAGTTGGCTTCGCGATATTTGCACTAACGTTGCTGGAAGGGCTTCTGGCCATTCTCGCTGGCAAGCCAACAGCAGAATCGTTGGCCGATGCCGCAAGCCCTGGTTCGCATGACTGATCCGCGACCAAAAGCGTGCGGTCCTCACCTTCACCTTTAATCGGAAAATCAGCCATGGATCCTCTACATATCGGACTTGCTTTGGTCATGGTCATCTTTCTTCTGCTTGGCAGTGGCGTTTGGGTGGCGCTTGCGCTGATGGGTGTTGGACTGTTCGCGTTAGAGGTGCTTCTGGACCGGAGCGCAGGCCGCATCTTTGCGACACAGGTCTGGGCTGGAACCAACAGTTGGTCGCTGACGGCGCTGCCACTGTTCATATGGATGGGCGAAATCCTGTTTCGATCGCGACTGCCGAAAGATATGTTCTCAGGGATCGCACCTTGGGTCGGGTCGCTGCCGGGGGGGTTGCTGCATGTGAATGTTCTTGGCTCGGCGGTTTTTGCGGCCGTGTCGGGATCATCAGCGGCCACTTGTGCGACCGTTGGCAAGATTTCTCTGCCAGAGTTGTCCAAGCGCGGATATGATGACCGGATGACGCTTGGATCATTGGCCGCGTCGGGAACCCTGGGATTGATGATCCCGCCGTCGATCATCATGATCGTCTATGGTGTGGCGGCGGAAGTCTCAATCAGTCGGCTTTTCATTGCCGGGCTGCTGCCCGCGCTACTGCTGATCACCCTGTTCATGGGCTATATCATGGTCTGGTCGCGGCTTTACCCGGAACAAACCCCGGCCGCGGAAACCCGGATCAACTTTGTCGAGAAACTGCGCAAATCCTATACACTGATTCCGCTTTTCCTGCTGATCGGTTTCGTGATCGGGTCCATCTATGGCGGGATCGCGACGGCCACCGAAGCCGCTGCGATAGGTGTGTTCGGCGCGCTGATATTGTCTGGGTTGTCCGGGTCGTTGAACTGGCGGACATTCAAGCAAAGCGCTGTCAGCGCTACCATGACATCGTGCATGATCGTGATGATCTTGGCGATGGCCAGCTTTTTGTCCATGGCGATGGGGTTTACCGGAATACCGCGGAACCTGGCGATTTGGATTCAGGACCAGCAGATGTCGCAATATCTGTTGTTGGCAACTTTGGTGGTCGTCTTCGTCATACTTGGTTGTTTTCTTGATGGTATTTCAATTGTCGTTCTGACTGCCGCGATCATCATGCCCATGATCCGTGCGGCGGGTATAGACATGATCTGGTTCGGCATCTTCATGGTCATCATCGTGGAACTTTCGGCGATCACCCCGCCTGTCGGCTTCAATCTGTTTGTCTTGCAAGGCATGAGCAGAAAGCCATTGGGCGAAATCGTCATGGGTACGCTGCCGTTCTTTTGTCTGATGTGCCTTTCGTTGCTCATCATAACCATCTTTCCACAAATAGTTCTCTATCCTGTAGAGTTGATGCGATGACAGGCCGCGGCAGCCGTGTGGTGGCGCAACGTTCAAGGCACCAACCAGCATGAAGGGTGACATACTGTGACGCGTTTGCTAGTTTCTGGCGGCGTGCTTGCCACCCCCGGCACCCCGCGCGGTATTGCCGCCGATCTGGTCATCGAAGATGGCATGTTCGCTGCAATCCTGACAGATGATACTCCCCGCCCCGAAGACGCAGATGTACTGGACGCGACAGGATGTGCTCTCATCCCCGGTCTGGTCAATGGGCACACGCATGCACATAACAACATTCTCAAAGGGTTGGGGGACCGATGGACATTGGAAATGTCCTTGGCGCAGGCTCCCTCGCTTGCCCAGCACCGCCCATTCGAGTTGATCTACATCTCGGCGGCCATCGGCGCCTCCGAGATGCTCCTGAAGGGGTGCACCGCGTGCTACGACATGGTCTTCGAATACCCCGCTCCGACGCGGGAGGGGCTGGATGCTGTCGCGCGCGCCTATGATGATGTGGGAATGCGCGCGGTCATTGCCCCGATGGTCGCCGATACAGCCTTTGCAGACGCGATACCTGGTTTGCGCCATGCCATGGCAGACAAGGGTCTTCTTCCTGGGAAAGCGGCAACGGCGGGGGTTAACATTCTTGACCGGCTTAAGACCCAATTGCACCATTGGCGATGGGGACGAGACAGGATTAGGTTGGCCCTGGGGCCAACAATCCCATTGTTGTGCTCTGACACGTTCCTTGCGGGATGCCGCGACCTGGCACGCACTTATGGCTGTGGCCTTCACACCCATCTGTGTGAAAGCAAGATCCAGGCTGTCGTCGGTCTGCAGCGATATGGTCACTCAATCGCCGAACATCTGGACAGTCTGGGGCTTCTGACATCGGATCTGACCTGTGCACATGCGGTTTGGCTCAGCGAAACCGACCGCAAGCGCATCGCGGATGCTGGTGCAGCCATTGTTCACAATCCGGGAAGTAATTTCCGCCTGGGTTCCGGTACCGCACAGGTGCGCGCCATGCTGGACGCCGGCATTGTCGTTGGCTTGGGGACCGATGGCGCGACCTGCGCCGACAGTCTGAACATGTTTGAAGCGATGCGCCTGATGACACATGCATCGCGTAGCTTCGCGGAACCCCATCACCGCTGGCTAAGCGCGCAAGACGCTTTTGTTGCAGCCACGCAAGGATCAGCCGCCGCCTTGGGCTTTGGCGACCAGATCGGACGGATTGCCGTTGGCGCGCGGGCAGACCTCGTGGTCTTGGACCTCATGCGCCCGCAATTTGTCCCCTTGAACGCTCTGATACCGCAGATTGTCTATGGTGAGGATAGTTCGGCAGTACGCGATGTGCTTGTGGGTGGTCGCCAAGTTGTGCGCAATCGAGCATTGACCACGATCGACTATCCGGCACTGGTCCGGCGCGTCAACGATGCCGCGCTTGATCTGGAAGCGCGCAGCTTGGCTGATCGTGATCTGGCGCGCAAGATGGCGCAGGTAGCGTCAACCTTTTGCCATGGGCTGATCCAGCATGATGCGGGCATGCAGGGCTATATTGATGCCAGGTCATGCAGGGCTGGGCCAGGTGTGCATTGATGCTGACCATGGGTCACTTGAGACACACCCATGCATTGGAGTTGATATCATGAAGAGCAGATATTACTGTTTTCAGCATCTTGGCGGCCCAGAAGTTCTGGAAATGCGCGAAGAAACCCTTGATCCCCCCGGTCCGGGCCAGGTGTTGGTACAGCAGAAAATCATCGGTCTCAATTTTACCGATATCAACCTGCGACGTGGCGACCATCCCGAACCACCGCTTTTCCCGCAACGCATTGGTCAAGAGGCTGCCGGTATCGTAGCGGCCGTCGGTCCCGGCGTGACTGAGTTTGCGCCCGGAAGCAGGGTTGCTTATGCGACCCGGCCACCCGCCGCTTATTGCGAGGCGCGGCTCATCTCCGCCGACCGGCTGGTGCCGGTCCCAGACGCCGTGTCGCTGGCAGCCGCGGCGTCCGGGCTTCTGAAAGGAATGACTGCCGAGTTTCTGATCCACCGCATCAAAGCCGTGCAGCCCGGTGACCATGTGGTCGTCTATGCGGCGGCTGGTGGCGTGGGGCAGATCTTGTGCCGCTGGCTTCAAGCGAAGGGGGCGCATGTAATCCCGGTGGTCGGCAGTCAAGTGAAGGTGCCCGCGGCCCGCGCGGCGTCTGGCAGTGAAACTGTTTTGGTCCTGCATCAGGATGACATTGCGGCCTGCGTCCGGTCCCTGACGGGGGGGCAGATGGCAGATATCGTATATGACTCGCTTGGTGCGGTCAGTTTCGAGCAGTCTCTGGCGGCGCTACGCCCCAAGGGAATGTTCGTGGCGTTCGGAGCGGCTTCGGGTCAGATACCGCCGATGTCACCGATACGGCTTGGTGCGCAAGGCTCGCTAATCATGACCTGGGCACGCATTGGCGATTACATCGCCACTCGGGAAGAACTGACGGCTAGCGCCGCCCGCGTGTTTCAGGCCCATGAAGAAGGCATCTTAACGCTGCAGCCGCAGCAGATTTTTGCTTTCGAAGAAGCGGCCAAGGCGCATCGTGCCATGGAAAATAGCGAGTTAATTGGTCCCAGCGTGCTGTCCGTTCCAGAGTGACCGTATCTGCTTAACCAAGATGACCCCAAAGGGCTGTTGCTAAGCACCGACATTGGCAGATACGTATTCCGGGGCATATTTCCACCCCCCATGAGTTGATCTGCGAGGTGGGTTCTTCATCGCGTGATTTTCATGCGCGGGGCACCCAAGTTCACTAGAGCATGTCGCGCAAAAGTGGTTTCCGGTTTTGCGCAAAAAGACACGCGATATCAGAAGGTTATAGCATGTCGCGTGCATGCGAATGAACGCGACATGCTCTAACAAATCCGATAAGTTTTGAATTCATTAAGGGACTTTGGACGTTCATTTGAGTCGAATGACTGGGGCTGTGGATCGCAGGCTACTGCCGGACATGTCCGCAAATCTCCGTAGTCTGCTGTCTGAGTGAATGACCCTGTCGATACTCGTCCGCCTTTTCACTCATCGGACGATCTTTCTGTGGCACGGAACTTGTCAGATCTATGTTGCTGCAACAGCATCAACGCCGCGGGTGATTATGGGTCCATAGCTGCAAACAGCGAAGCAACGCGGCCACTGTGGGCATATGGTCCCGAGCTATTTGAATAGCTTGCCCAAGGCTTTGCCGGTCACTTTGCCCGCAATGCGACGCCCAATTCGTCGTGAAACGGCCCCTTTACGTTTCGAGGTTAAGGCCTGCGCATCGCCAGAATACTTGGCCAGTGCGTAAAGGAATTTGCGGAATTTGTTTATCGACATAGCGAAGTCATAGCGCATTTTGCGGAAACCGAACAGCGTTTCTTGGCAAATTTCTTCCCGTGTGGGGATGGTCTTGCCGGCTTTAAGTGTTATAGTATAACATTATAAATTGAGGAACTTGCCATGCCCTTCGACCATCGTTTGCCTGTTACCGTCCTGTCCGGGTTCCTTGGGGCAGGGAAAACGACACTTCTGAACCGGGTTCTGAATAACCGCGACGGGCGGCGCGTGGCGGCCATTGTCAATGATATGTCAGAGGTCAATATCGACGCCGATTTGGTGCGCGCCGAAACCGGGCTCTCGCGCATGGATGAGACGCTGGTCGAGATGTCGAATGGCTGCATCTGCTGCACCCTTCGCGATGATCTGCTGCAAGAGGTGCGCAACCTGGCCGCCGAGGAGCGATTCGATTACCTGCTCATCGAATCAACCGGCATTTCCGAACCCTTGCCCGTGGCCGCGACATTTGATTTTCGCGATGAAGGCGGCGACAGCCTGTCCGACGTGGCGCGGCTGGATACCATGGTCACGGTGGTCGATGCGGTGAACCTGCTGCGCGACTATTCCAGCCATGATTTCCTGCGTGACCGGGGCGAGACATTGGGTGAAGATGACGACCGCACATTGGTCAATCTGCTGGTCGATCAGATTGAGTTTGCCGATGTGGTGATCCTGAACAAGGTGAATGATGCCGGGCCAGAGCGGACGGATGCCGCGCGCAAGATCATCCGTAGTTTGAACGCCGATGCGCGGATTTATGAAGCCGACCATTCCGATGTTGCCGCGGATGCAATTCTAAACACCGGGCTGTTCGACTTCGAGGCCGCGCATGCGCATCCGATGTGGGCCAAAGAGCTGTATGGTTTTGCCGAGCACACGCCCGAAACCGAGGAATATGGCGTTTCGAGCCATGTGTACCGTGCGCGCCGTCCCTTCGCGCCAGAAAAGATCATGGAGGTGCTGAATGGTGAACTGCCGGGCGTGATCCGCGCCAAGGGGCATTTCTGGATCGCCACGCGGCCCGACTGGGTTGCGGAATTCTCGCTCGCGGGGGCACTCTCATCGGTCAAGCCATTGGGCACGTGGTGGGCCGCTGTTCCCCGTGATCGTTGGCCCAACCATGATGCCGCGCGCAGCTATATGGCCGCGCATTGGGTGGAGCCGTGGGGCGACCGACGGCAGGAAATGGTCTTTATCGGCGCAGGGATTGACTGGGCCGCGCTGAAAGCCACGCTGGACGCCTGCTTGCTTCCCGAGCATCAGGCGCAGGGGCCGGAAAGCCTGCCGGACTTGCCAGACCCGTTCCCGCTTTGGCGCCGGGTAGAGGCCGCATGAGCATGCGTAACCGGCGCGCGAATCTGCGCGCGAAAACCCGGACGCGCGACCCGATGCAGGATTTTGACCGTCTGCCGCCCGAATTGCGCAGTTGGTTGGCAGGGGCGGCCCTGCCATGGCGTCCCGGATCTGTGCAGAAGGTCTTTGCGCGCGCGCTGGCCAGGACGGGAGACACGGGCCGCGCGCTGGCGCAACTCGACGCAGTGGAACGCAAACTTGTAGCGCGCGATACCGCCGCAATCTGGGGGCCGGAGCATCCTGCCGCGCGCGTCACTGAAAACAGCGTTGCCGATGGGGCAGGGCGCGGCTAGTCTTTGCGACATGAGCAAGATCATCAACCTGCGCACCATCCGCAAACAGACCGCCCGCAATGCCAAGCGCCGCGCGGGGGATGAAAATGCAGCACGTCACGGGCGCAGTCGCGCGCTAAGGCAGGCAGAGCAGGCGCAATCGGACAAAGCCCGCGCGCATCTGGACGACCACAAGCGCGAGCCATGACTGCGCGCCCGGTCAAACATTCGCTGACCTTGCGCGGGCACCGGACCTCTGTGTCGCTGGAAACGGCATTCTGGCGCGAATTTTGCGCGATTGCTGCGCGTGACGGCGTGCCGCTGAACGCACTGGCCGCAAGAATAGACGCGGCGCGCGGCGATATGGGGCTGGCCTCTGCCATTCGGGTGCATGTGTTGCAAGACGCGCTGCGCCGCGCTGACGGCTAAGCCTATTCCGCCCCGACAGCCTTTGCGTAACCGTCATCTTCGACCGTCTTTTCTTCAGCGGGTTGGGGCAGGGGGAACTCTTCCTCCGGCAGGCCTTCGCGCGACAACAGCACCGCCACCGGCCTTGCGGTTGGAATATGCGAGCAGACGATCATGACGGCCACCATGAAGGGCACCGCAAGGAACATCCCCGGCACGCCCCAGACCGCGCCCCAGAAGGCAAGCGAGATAATGATCCCGAAGGAGGACAGGCGCAGGGTTCGACCCATAAGCATTGGGTCGATCACGTTGCCCAGCAGAAACTGGATCATACCCGCGATGACAAAGATCAGGATTGCGGTCGAGGGTTCGTCAACCTGGATATAGGCCACCAATGTCACGACCAGCGTGGCAATGATGGACCCGACCGAGGGAATGAAATTCAGCACGAAGGTTAACAGCGCCATGGCCAGCGCGAATTGCAGATTGAACACACTTAGTAAAGCAAAGATCAACCCGCCTGTGACCGCCGAAATCAAGGTTTTGACCAGCAGGTAACGGTTCACGCGCCGGATGATGGAGCCGATGATCGCACTGACCCTGCGAGCCTGTGCTTCATTGCTCATGAGTTTTTCCAGCTTTGTGCCGAACCAAACGCGTTCGGCAAAGAGGAAGCCCACGAACAGGATGATAAGCACCACCTGCGACAAGAGCGTTCCCGCTTGCCCGGCCGCCGAGCGCAAATAGCCGGACACCTGTATCGAGCGGACGGTCGCCAGAACCGAGGCTTCGACATCTTCGCCCATCCAGGCAAACATGTGCGCGATGGCGCGCTGCGCGTCCTCTGTATAGGCAAGGGTTGTGGTCAGAACCGTGTTGATCTGAGAGATCACCAGCCCGACCAAGGTAAGCAGGCCTGATGCGATCAATACGACCGCCAGCACGGACGCGACCCAGTTCGTGACCCGAAAATTCCCGATCTTCATGCTCTGGATCGAGTTTATCGCATCCGAGGTCAGCGAGAACAGGATGATCGCAATGGCGAGCGAAATCAGGATAAATTTGGCCTGCACCAGCAAGAACAGCACCACCGCGAAGGCGATGATGCCCATGAGCCATGTTTGCAGCCGGAATTTCTCGCCAAAGCTCAGGCGCGCGGCAAGCGGCGTGATGGTTTTCTGGTTTTCCGACATGGCTCCGTCATGCAAGCGTGATACAGAGCAGTATGGGCGCGAAACGGGCCACCGGCAAGGCATGATCCGGGCCATGTCGTGGCAAATGGGTCACTGCTGCCCGGCGCGTAGAATATAGGCAGCAATCGCGTCGAGTTCAGGCTTGTCCAACTGGCCTAGATTGGTGATGACCTTGGCCATCGACCCGCCTGCGACATCAAACGACGGCGTGAAGCCGGTTTCCAGATAGGCGCTGATGTCGAATGCGGACCATGTGAAATCTGCCCCAGAGATGGGCGGAATGCGCCCGGTGCCCGATGGGTTGGATGCGCCCTCCAGCCACGCCGCGCGGTCCATGCCGCCCAAAGCATCTCGCGGCGTGTGGCATTCGGCGCAATGGGCCAGCGCCTCGGCCAGGTAGCGGCCTTGGGTTTCCTGCTCTGTCAGATCGCCCCTCACCACCCAATCGCGGTTCATGTAAAGCGCCTTCCACAGCCCGACGCTGCGGCGGATGTTGAACGGAAAGGCCACGTCATGCGCGCGCGATGGTGTCGCGTCCACGGGCAGGGTCATCATGTAGGCGTATAGATCCGCCATGTCTTGCGGGTCGGCCTTGGCGTAAGACGTATAGGGAAAGGCCGGGTAATAATGCTGCCCCTCGGGTGAGACCCCGCGCATCACGGCATTCAGGAACTGCGCTTGCGACCAGCCGCCGATTCCATGGTCTGGGTCGGGGCTGATATTGGGTGCGTAAAAAGTGCCAAACTGGGTCTGGAATTCAGCGCCGCCGGACAACAGTTTCGGGTCTGCGTCATCTTCTGTGCCCATGTGGCAAGACGCGCAGCCCGACGCCAAAAAGATGCGTTCGCCCGCTTCTGCATCGCCAGTCAGCCGGTCGGACACCGTGCTGGGCAGTGCAGTGGGTCGGGTGATGAACCAGCCAGTGACCCCGCCGATAACCGCAAGTGTCAAAAGACCATATACCGCCCATTTCATATCTTGCCCCGTCAAGCAATGCATTCAACTGTGCATATGGGCCGCACCGGCAGCACCGGAACGACCCGCATATCTAAAATCACAAGATCAGCTTCAGCTTTCCTCGCGATACTCCTCATGGCAGGCACTACAGGTTTGGCCGAGCGCACCCACGGCAGGACGCAGCGCATCCAGCCCGTCGCCCGCCACAGCTTGCAGCGCCACAGACGCCTCTTGCAGGGCGACAAACTTGGCGGTGAAATCGTCGAGATTCTCCCATATCTCCGCCTTGGCCCGTGTTTCCATAAGCGTGGACGAATCGGTCCCCTCTGGCCAAAGCCGTGATTGGTCATGCCGGGTCAGGTGGAACAGGTTGTCGGCCGCAGTCTGCGCCATCGCGGCGTCATATTCCATGCGGCCTTGCGCCATGCCGCCTACAACCGCCAAATTATGACCGTATAGCTTGAACTGACCCTGACGGGCCGCCACGCTAGGGTTGTCTTGGGCCAGTGCCGGGGCGGCCAAGGCAACCGCAAGCGCCGCACCGGTGATTATCTTGTAAAATGCCATGTCGAAACTCCTCGCGTCTTAGTGGAGTTCCAAGCCTATCCTGCATTCGTGACGTTTCAAACACACGCACGCGTGATCGACGGGCTCACACGAAGCGCACTTTGCCAATATAGGGCAAGTTGCGGTTTCTCTGCGCATAATCAATGCCGTACCCTACGACAAACTCGTCCGGTATCTCGAACCCGGTCCAGCGCGCGCGAATGTCGACCTCGCGGCGCGAGGGTTTGTCGAGCAGCGCGCAGACCTCCAGCCGGGCGGGGTTGCGTGCCAGCAGCATTTGCAAAACATGGTGCAGGGTAAAGCCGGTATCGACGATGTCCTCCACCACCAGAACATCGCGCCCGGCGATCTTGCCGGTCAGGTCTTTCAGCACCCGCACCTCGCGTGAAGATTGGGTGCTGTTGCCATAACTGGAGGCTTCAAGGAAATCGACCTCCAGCGGCAGGTCAATCTCGCGCACAAGATCGGCAATGAATATGAATGACCCGCGCAGCAAGCCCACCACAACCAGCTTGTCGGTGGCGGCGAATTCGCGGCTTATCTCTCCCGCCAACTCCTCGACCCGCGCGGCAATCTGCTTGGCGCTGATCATCTGGTCGATCTCGTAGGGTTTTTGCGACATCTCGGCCCCTTGATTTTTCACGCCAAGTCTAAGACATGTCCTGCCCAGACAAAAGGCCCGATCCACGCATGCCCACCCATACCGAACACCGCCACATGCCCTACACGCCCCGTCAGATTTATGATCTGGTGGCGGATGTGGCACGCTACCCGGAATTTCTGCCATGGACAGCGGCCGCCCGCATCCGGTCACGCAAGCCCATCGATGGCGGAGAGGAGATGCAGGCCGATCTTGTCATCTCGTTCAAGGTGTTCCGCGAGCGTTTCGGCAGCCGGGTGCGGCTGTTTCCCCAAGATGGCGTGATCGACACCGCCTATCTGGACGGGCCCTTCAAGCACATGGTGTCGCGCTGGACCGTGCAGGATGCCGAGGATGGCGGCTGCGTTGTCGATTTCCATGTCGATTTCGAATTCAAATCGCCCATGCTGCAAAAGATCATCGGGGTGGTGTTCGATCAGGCCATGCGCCGCGTTGTCGGCGCGTTCGAGGCCCGCGCCAGGGCGCTTTACGGTTAAGCCCGCAACCGCCTCAGCACCATTGCCAGCGCATGGTCTACCGTGGCCGCGCGCACCGCGTCGCGCCCGATTGCGCCGAACTCTAGCGTTTCCGTGACCATGCCTTCTGCGTCCGCCAATCCAAAGCACACCCGCCCCTCGGGCTTGTGCTCTGACCCACCGGGGCCGGCAACGCCCGTGACCGCCACCGCCAGCCCGGCTTGCGACCGGACCAGCGCGCCTTGCGCCATCTCGCGTGCAACTTCTTCAGACACTGCGCCCTGCGCGTCGAGCGTGGCTTGCGCGACCCCAAGCATCTGGCATTTGGCAGCGTTGGAATAGGTCACAAACCCACGGTCCACCACGTCGGATGACCCCGGCACCGCCGTCAGCGCGGCCATAATCAACCCGCCAGTGCAGCTTTCTGCGGCCGCCAGCATCACGCCGCGCGCGCGCGCCGCTTCTAACACCGCGCCCGCGCTCATGCGCCCATCATTCCGTGGCTGACCACCGCTGCCACGGCCACGACCAACGTCGCCAGAAAGCCCGCGACCACATCGTCCAGCATTACGCCCAAAGGCGTGTGCATCCGGTCTGCCAGCCCTACCGGGCCGGGCTTCCAGATATCGAAGGCGCGAAACGCCAGAAACGCTGTGACCCAACCGGGCCAAAGTGCTGTCACGTCCACGCCCTGCATCATCGCGCCCAAGGACACCGGCCAAAGCGCGATCCACATGCCCACCACTTCGTCGATGACAATCTCGGACGGGTCGGCATCGGGCGTCTCGCGCGTCTCTGCAATGGTGGCCCACCAGCCAAGTGCAAAGACCATGAATGTCGCCGCCAACAGCAACCAGAACCCGCCCAGAACATGCAAGGCCCAAGCCGCGGGCAGGGCGGCAAGCGAGCCCCAGGTGCCGGGGGCAGGGCGCAAGTAGCCCACGCCGCCGAATGTTGCGATCGTGCCTGTCAGGGTCATAGCGTTGCGTCCTTCATCTTGCGAAAAATACTCACAGGGGGTGAATGGGGCCAACGGCCCCAGAGGGGGCGCGTGCGCCCCCTAAAGCGAACTCAAACACGCCGTTGCCAAAGCGGCAATGCCTTCTTCGCGGCCTGTGAAGCCCAACCGTTCCGAGGTGGTCGCCTTGACGCTGACACACGCCACCTCGACCCCCATGATCTCGGCCAGTGCTACGCGCATTGCGCCCGCATGTGGCCCGATCTTCGGGTGCTCGCAAACAAGCGTTACATCGCAATTGGCCAGCCTGAACCCACGCGCGCGGGCCAGTTCAATGGCATGGCGCAGAAAGATATGGCTCGCCGCGCCTTTCCATTGCGGGTCCGTGGGCGGGAAGTGGCGGCCAATGTCGCCCTCGGCCAGCGCGCCATAGATGGCATCGGTCAGCGCGTGCATGCCCACATCCGCATCGGAATGGCCCTGTAGCGCGCGGTCATGTGGCACTTTGACACCGCACAGCCAGCACCCATCGCCGGGGCCAAAGCGGTGCACATCATAGCCATTGCCAAGGCGGATATCGGTCATCTGGGGTGTCCTTCGTTGCAGTATCGCCTCTGCGCGGGCGAAGTCGGCGGGGTAGGTCAGTTTGAAATTATCCTCGCACCCCGCGACCAGCGCCACGCGCAGGCCATGGGCACGGGCGATTTCGACGTCGTCGGGCGCGTCGCCCGGCCAAGCCTTGTGGGCCGCCAGCAAGGGCGCAAAATGAAAGCCTTGCGGGGTTTGCGCGCGATAGAGCCCGTCACGCGGCACTGGCACGCCGACCGCGCCATCTGCCCCGCGCCAGAGCGCATCGACCACGGCCAAGGCCGGGGCTGCGGCGGGACTACTGCCCAGAGCGGCGATCACATCGCCAATCACGCGAGGGGAGGCGAAGGGCCGTGCGCCATCATGGATCAGGACGCGGTCAGGCGGGTCTGCCGCCAATGCGTCAAGCGCGGCCCGCACAGAGGCGGTGCGCGTCGCTCCTCCCGTCACGATCGTCATGCCGCGCAGGTCCAGAGCCGCCGCGCGCGCGATGTCGTCGGCATGCAGCACCAGCACCAGTCGGAATAGCCCGCCCGCGCGCAGGGCGTCCAACGTATGGTCCAGCACGCAGCCTTCGCCAAGCAGACGCCATTGCTTGGGCAGGCCGTCGCCCGCGCGGGTGCCACGTCCTGCGGCAACGATAATGGCTGCGGTGGAATTGCTCATGCGCCCCCTCGGTCCTGTTGTGCCTTCTATACGCGCAGCCGCCGCTTGCTGACAATGCGCGCGAGTCCCTTTCGCATTTGCCTAAAAAATAATCGCATGATGAAAAATGCGCCAAGAATGCAGAGGTTCGGTTGGACTTGGCCCGGTCATGGGGCTAATCCTTCACGCATGAACCATGTCCGATGCTGCCTTCGATGACTGCTCTGTTCCCCTTTGATGCGGGCGCAAGCTGCCCTGTGCTTTTGGCCCCGATGGCCGGGATCACCGACCTGCCGTTCCGGCGGGTGGTGGCCGGTTTCGGCGCGTCATTGGTGGTGTCGGAAATGGTCGCCAGTGAAGACATGGTCCGCGCCCGCGCCTCGACCCGTGCCAAGGCAGAACTTGGCGTTGCGGATGGGCAGACCGCCGTGCAGCTTGCGGGCCGTGAGGCGCATTGGATGGCCGAAGCCGCGCGCATGATGGCCGATCAGGGCGCGCGGATCATCGACATAAACATGGGCTGCCCTGCGAAAAAAGTCGTGGGCGGGCTGTCCGGCTCTGCGCTGATGCGCGATCTGGACCACGCGCTACGGCTCATCGATGCTGTGGTGGCCGCGGTTGATGTGCCGGTCACGCTTAAAACCCGGCTGGGCTGGGATGACGATTGTCTGAACGCGCCGGAACTTGCCCGCCGCGCGGCGGGGGCTGGTGTGCGGATGGTCACGATCCATGGCCGCACGCGCTGCCAGTTCTACAAGGGGCAGGCCGATTGGGCGGCGATTGCCCCGGTGGTGCAGGCGGTGGATGTTCCGGTCGTGGCGAATGGCGACATCACCTCGCCGCACGCGGCGCGGCAGGCGCTTCTGCAATCCGGTGCGGCTGGCGTTATGGTCGGGCGCGGCGCACAAGGGCGCCCCTGGCGTTTGGCGCAGATCGCGGCGGCTCTTGCTGGCCAATCCGTCCCGCCCGCGCCGCAAGGGGCTGATCTAATCGCATTGGTCGGTGCGCATTACGAGGCGATCCTTGGCTTTTATGGCCGCGACCTTGGGCTGCGCGTGGCGCGCAAGCATCTGGGCTGGTATGCTGATGCCGCTGGCGGCGGCGCGTCTGCGCGCCGGGCGGTGCTGACTGCAACCGCGCCGGCACAGGTTCTGGCGCTGCTTCCAGACCTGTTAACCCCCGCGCAAGAGGTTGCAGCATGACGCCCCCCGCCACCGGCACAATCTGGGCGGCCTTGCCAGTGCCCTCTTTCATGATCGGGCAGGTGGACGGGCGCGAATGCGTCGCCGATTGCAACCCTGCGGCCGAACAGTTTTTGAGCCTGTCGCGCCGCGCCGTGCTCAACAGTCCGCTTGTGCGCCTGATAGAGGTCGATGCAGAGATCGACCGTGCGCTGGAACGCTGCCGCAACAACCGGGCGCCGGTTTTCATCAATGATGCCGCGCTCATCATCGGTATGCGCGCGCCTGTGCAATGCTCCATACAGCTTGCGCCGATGGTGGACCGGCCCGATCTGGTGCTGATGCTTGTGACTCCGCGCGAGATTGCGGGCAAGCTGGGGCAGGTGGATGGCATCCGCAACGCCGCGCGCTCTGCCATCGGCATGTCGCAAATGCTGGCGCATGAAATCAAAAACCCGCTCGCGGGGATTACCGGCGCGGCGCAGCTTCTGTCTATGGGGCTCGGCCCGCAGGACCGCGAATTGACCGATCTGATCGTGGCCGAAACCCAGCGGATCGTGAATCTGCTGGACCAGGTCGAGCAGTTCGGCAACCAGCGTCCGCCCATCTGTCGCGCGATCAATATTCACGACATTCTGGAACGCGCGCGCCGCTCGGCAGAAGTGGGCTTTGCCGCGCATATGCGCATCCGCGATGCCTATGATCCGTCGCTTCCGCCGGTCTGGGCCGATGGCGACCAATTGTTGCAGGTGTTTCTGAACCTGCTCAAGAATGCCGCCCAAGCGCAGCCCGATGGCGGCAGCATCCGCATTCGCACGTTCTTTGAGCAATCCTTGCGCGTGCGTGCGGCGGGCGGGCAAGAAGTGGCGTTGCCGATCCACGTCGAAATCGTTGATGATGGCCCCGGTTTGCCGCCCGAGATTGCCGAAGAAGTGTTCGACCCGTTCGTGTCGGGGCGCGAGAACGGCACCGGGCTTGGGCTTGCGCTCGTCTCTAAGATCATCTCGGCGCATGACGGCTGGATTTCGGTCGAAAGCCGTCCGGGCCGCACAATGTTCCGTATTTCCCTGCCGCGCGCGACCGAACCTGACGGGCGCGCCGCACAACAAGAGGAGCTTTCCTGATGGATGGCACTGTTCTGGTTGCCGATGACGATCGCACCATCCGCACGGTGCTGACCCAGGCGCTGACACGCGCGGGATGCAAGGTGCATGCCACCTCCAGCCTGACCACGCTGATGCGCTGGGTTGAGGAAGGGCGCGGCGATCTGGTTATCACCGATGTGATGATGCCTGATGGCAACGGGATCGAAATGATCCCCAAAATCAGCCAGGAACGCCCTGATCTGCCGGTGATCGTGATTTCAGCGCAAAACACTATCATGACAGCCATTCAGGCCAACGAGGTGGACGCGCATGATTACCTGCCCAAGCCCTTCGACCTGCCGGACCTGCTGAAACGCGCAGGCGCGGCCATGAAGAACCGGAAACTGGTCGCGGCGTCGGCGCAGACGGACCCTGTGCCCAGACCTGCGCCGCGTGGCGACATGTCCAGCATGGAAGGTCTGCCGCTGGTCGGGCGCACCCCGGTCATGCAGGAACTGTATCGCCTGATCGCGCGAGTGATGAATTCGAGCATGCCAGTGTTGATTACAGGCGAATCCGGCACCGGAAAATCGCTGATCGCGCGCACGCTGCATGACTTGTCGGACCGACGCGGGCAGCCCTTTATTTCGGCCACGGCAGAGGACTTCCGCAGCCCGGATGCCGCGCAGGCGCTGGTGTCGCGTGTGCGCTCCGGGTCGCTGTTGCTGGATGAACTGGCGTCCTATGGGGCAGAAGCTCAGTTGCGGGTCGCGCGGCTTTTGGACGGGTTGCCCGATGATGGCCCGCGCATCATGGCCACCGCGCAGACCAACCTTGCCCATAGCATGAGCGAAGGCAGCCTGCGCGAAGATCTGTATTATCGGCTAAGCGGGGTCACGCTGGCCGTGCCTGCGCTGCGCGAAAGGATCGACGATCTGGAACCGCTGGCGCAGCATTTCCTGTCGCAGGCCGCCGATGATGGCGCAACTTTGCGCGCGCTGTCACCCGATTCTCTGGAACTTGTGCGCGGCTATTCCTGGCCGGGCAATGTGCGGCAATTGCAAAACACGTTGCGGCGGCTGACCTTGACCGGCCAAGACCCCAACATCGCTCGGTCAGAGATGGAAATGGCGCTTAAAAGCCAGCCCTCGGCAATGGCGGTGGGCGAGGATATCGGCGGCGAATCTTTGTCCGAATCGGCGGCCCGTCACCTGAAGCGCTATTTCGATCTGCATGGGCAAGACTTGCCGCCGCCGGGGCTATATGCGCGGATTTTGCACGAAATAGAGGTGCCGCTGATAGAGATTGCGCTCGATGCCACCGGCGGGAATCAAGCGCGCTGCGCCGAGCTTTTGGGGATCAACCGCAACACTTTGCGCAAGAAGATCACCGAACTTGACATAGAGGTGTCGCGCCGCCGCAAGCTGGCCTGATGCGCCGAGTTTGATGTAGAATTACCACATTCCCTGTGGCACAATCCCCACATAATCGGGGGAAATGCCCCGGCATATTGGTGAAAAGCGGGGGTTCATTGGGGCAAGCGGCGTTCTACTCTGGCATGCTGGGGCAGTTGGCGGGCCTGCGCGAGCGGCGCAGGTCGACCGGCGGCACGGTCGCGCTGGTGTTGGCGGGACCGCTGCTGGTCTTGCTGACGCTGCTGGCGCTGGGGCCGTTGGATGGCGTGTTCAGCACGTCCGGCTTGGCGCTCGTGTTGCTGGCCGACCTTGTCTACATGTTGCTGGTGGCGGGGCTGGTTGCGGTGCGCGTGGCCCGGCTTGTGGCCGCAAGACGCAAGGACAGCGCCGGGTCGCGACTGCATCTGCGGCTGACCACGCTCTTTGCCGCGATTGCAATGGTGCCCACGATTACGGTCGCAGTCTTTGCTGCCATCACGCTTAATGTCGGGCTGGAGGGATGGTTCTCTGATCGGGTGCAGCGTGTGGTCGGCAATTCGCTGGCCGCTGCCGAAGCCTACCAGTTCGAACAGGAGCGCGACCTGCGCGCAGACGCGCAGGATTTGGCCGATTACCTGGATGCCGCCCGACGGGTCTTTCCTATGTTGGGCGAGGGCGAGTTGCGCAACCTTTTGTCCGAAGCACAGGCACGGGTGCAGCGTGGGTTGCGTGTGGCCTTCGTCATTGACGGCAGCGGCGAGATCCGGGCGCGGGGCGAGCGGTCCTACCGGTTCAATTATGTCCCGCCAAATGCCGGGGATATCAGCGCTGCGCGCGATGGTGTGGTGCTGATCCGCGACTGGCCCCTGAACGAGTTTCGCGCGCTGGTCCCGCTGGGCGAGTATTTTGACCGCTTCCTGTATGTCTCGCGGGCGGTCGATGGTGAGATATTGGCGCTGCTGGATGACACACGCGAAACTGTGGCGTTTTATCAGCAACTTGAACAGGATCGCGGGCGAATCCTGTTTCAGTTCGGTGCGCTTTATCTTGGTTTCGCACTGATCCTGATCCTTGCCGCTATCTGGATGGGGTTGAACTTTGCCGAGCGGCTGGCGCGACCGGTCGGGCGATTGGTCGAGGCCGCCGAACAGGTCGGCGCGGGCGATCTGGATGTGCAGGTGCGTGTCATGCGCGACGATGACGAGGTGGCGCTTCTGGGGCGGGTGTTCAACCAGATGACCCGCCAGCTGAAGGGGCAGCGCGAACGCCTGCTGGAAAACAACCGCCAGATCGATGCGCGGCGGCGGCTGTTCGATTCGGTGCTGGGTTCTGTGACTGCGGGTGTGATCGGTCTGGATGCCGAGGGACGGCTTGCCTTCATTAACCGAGCGGCGGAAACTTTGTTGGACGTCACCTCAGACCCGTCCGAATCACCCGATCTGTCCGAAATCGCGCCCGAATTTGTGCCCCTGATAGAGCGACTGCGCGCCGCGCCGCCGGGGCAAGACCGCGTGCAAGAGGAATTGCGCTTGGTGCGGTCGGGACGGTTGGAGACGGTGCTGGTGCGCTTTGCGGAGCGTCGCCGCAGCGATGGGCGGCTGGAAGGCTATGTGGTTGCCTTCGATGACGTGTCCGAGTTGGTAAGCGCCCAGCGTATGGCTGCTTGGGGTGACGTTGCCCGCCGTATCGCGCATGAGATCAAGAACCCACTGACTCCGATCCAGCTTTCGGCGGAACGGATTGCGCGAAAATTCGGTCGCAAGCTGGATGGAGAGGATGCCGAAAGCCTGTCGCAACTGACATCGGTTATCGTACGCCAGACCAATGACCTGCGCCGCATCGTCGATGAATTCTCGCGCTTTGCACGCATGCCAGAACCGGATCGCCGCCCGCATGACCTTGTGTCGATCTTGCGCGATTGCACGGTGTTGCAAGAAAGTGGCCAGCCAGAGATTGCCTTTGTCCTGTCGCTGCCTGCCGACCCTGTGGTGGTCGAGGTCGATGATACGATGATGGCGCAGGCCTTTACCAACCTTATCAAGAATGCGGGAGAGGCGATCGCCAGCCGACACGCCGAAGACCCCGCCAGCCCGAGTGGGGAGATTAATGTGGTCATGCACGCGGACCCCGACCAGTTGCACATTACCATTACCGACAATGGCATTGGCTTGCCGCAGGACCGCAACCGGTTGTTCGAACCCTATGTGACGACCCGCGCCGAAGGAACCGGGCTTGGCCTGTCTATCGTGCGCAAGATCATAGAGGAGCATGGCGGCACCTTGCGGCTGGCGGATGCCACCGGCCCCGATGGTGCGCCCCGGCGCGGCGCGATGGCCGATATCCGGCTGCCAATGCTGGCCGCCGTTCAGATTTCAGACGACAAACAGGGACATGGGTAACGCTTATGGGTGACATACTTATCGTCGACGACGAACGCGATATCCGCGAGCTGATTTCGGAAATCTTGCAAGACGAAGGGTTTACAACACGTCTTGCAGCCGATTCAGATCAAGCGATGGCGGCAGTCAACGCAGAGCCGCCGGCGTTGATGATCCTCGATATCTGGCTGAAGGACAGCAAGATGGACGGAATCGACATTCTGATGTCGGTCAAGCGGTCGAACCCGGATATTCCCATTGTTATCATCTCTGGCCATGGCAACGTGGAAATTGCCGTGGCCGCGATCAAGCAAGGTGCGTATGACTTCATCGAAAAGCCCTTCAATATAGACAAGCTGATGGTGGTGATCGGGCGCGCGATGGAAGCCTCGCGCTTGCGCCGCGAAAACCAGGATTTGAAGCGCCGCGACGTTGGGTCGGCGCAGCTTCTCGGCGAATCCACCGCTTACCGGGCGTTGTGCGGGCAGTTGGAGAAGGTCACCGGCTCTAATGCGCGGCTCATGTTCACCGGCCCGCCCGGATGCGGCAAGGAAGCTGCGGCGCGCTTCGTGCATGAGAATTCGGAACGCGCCTCTGGCCCGTTCGTGACAGTCACATCGGCGGCGGTCGAGCCAGAGCGCATGGAAGATGTTCTGTTCGGACGCGAAGGCCCTGAACGCGGTGTCGAGCCGGGCTTGTTGGAACAGGCGCATGGGGGCGTGATCTTCTTTGATGAAGTCGCTGACATGCCGCTGGGCACGCAATCCAAGTTGCTGCGTGTGTTGGTGGAGCAACAATTCATCCGCACAGGCGGGGCCGACAAGGTGCGTGTCGATCTGAGGGTAATGTCCGCGACAACGCAAGACCTGACCGTCCGTGTTCGCGATGGTTTGTTCCGGCAGGAACTGTATGACCGGCTGAATGTTGTCCCCATCCGCGTGCCGGGGCTGGAAGAACGCCGCGAGGACATTCCACTTCTGGCAGAGCATTTCATCGACATGCTGCATGCCGCGCAAGGCTTGCCACGCCGCGCGCTGGATGATGCCGCACGCGCGCATCTGCAAACACTGTCCTGGCCCGGAAATATCCGCCAGTTGCGCAACATGATCGAGCGCGCGCTGATCCTCGGCGATGCGGGGCGCCCGATAGAGATTTCCGACCTTCAGGCCGATACCGTGCCCGACGAAGGCGGGCGCGGTCTGATCCTGTCGGGGTCACTGGCTACCTTGCCGCTGCGCGAGGCACGGGAATTGTTCGAGCGTGAATACCTGTTGGCTCAGATCAACCGGTTTGGCGGCAATATCAGCCGCACCGCAAGTTTCGTGGGCATGGAGCGCTCTGCGCTGCATCGCAAGCTGAAATCGCTGGGGGTGAACACCGCGCGACTGTCGGCCAAAGGCTAAAGCCTTGCAAGCCCGCGCGCGGGCTGGCACATCAGGGGCTTGCATATCCGCAACCAAGGGGCGGGGGCCATGAAGATCATTGTCTGTGGCGCAGGGCAGGTGGGCTGGCAGATTGCCCGCCACCTGTCGGGCGAACGTAATGACGTCACCATCGTCGATAACAACCCCGTTCTGGTGCGCCGGGCGACCGATACGCTGGATGTGCAGGGTGTGACTGGCTTTGCCAGCTATCCTGCGATTCTGGAACAGGCGGGCGGGCGCGACGCCGATATGGTCATCGCCGCGACCTATTCCGACGAGGTCAACATGGTGACATGTCAGGTCGCGCATAGCGTCTTTGGCGTGACCAAGAAAATTGCGCGTTTGCGCGCCCAGACATATCTGGACCCGAAATATTCCGACCTGTTCCGGCGCGAACACCTGCCCATCGATGTTATCATCAGCCCCGAACGCGAAGTCTCGCTGGCGGCGATGAAGCGCGTGGCTTACCCGTCGGCTTTCGATGTTCACGAATTCTTCGACGGCCGGGCGTTGCTGTTGGGGCTGGTGCTGGATGACAAATGTGCTGTGCTGAACACGCCGTTGCGGCAGTTGTCAGAACTGTTTCCGACTTTGCGGGTCATGGTGGCCGGGGTGCGGCGCGCGGGCCATATGTTCGCGCCGGAACCCGAAGACCAGCTTTTCGCAGGCGATGCGGTTTATCTGTTGCTGGATGCCGGTGATGTCTCGCGGGTGTTCGAGGTGTTCGGCAAGGAAGCGCCCAAGCAGGAACGCGTGCTGGTCATTGGTGGGGGCAATGTTGGCCTGTCGGTCGCGCGCATGCTCGAAAGCCAGCCAGAACGCGTGCGCGTCAAGGTCATAGAGCGCGACCGCGTCCGCGCGGAAATTGCCGCCGACGCGCTGGAGCGGTCCATCGTATTGCATGGTGATGCGATGGATGCCGACCTGCTGGACGAAGCCCATATCTCGAAAACCGATGCGGTTTTGCTTCTGACCGACGACGATCGGACCAATCTGCTGGCGGCGGTGCGTGCGAAAAGCATGGGCGCGCGCATGGCGATTTCGCTGGTTAATGATCCGGGCATGGTTTCACTGGCCGATGCGATGGGCGTGGATGCCTATATCAACCCGCGTGCGCTGACCGTCAGTTCCATCCTGCGCCATATCCGGCATGGGCTGGTGCGCTCCGTCTACATGCTGGGCGACCGAGAGGCCGAGGTGATCGAGGCCAAGGTCCTGAGCAGTTCCCAGATTGCTGGGCGCGCGGTCCGCGATATTGCCTTTCCGGAAGGGGCTTTGCTGATCGGGGTGCTGCGCGCCGGAAAATTCATGAAACCCAACAGTCGCATGGTCTTGCAAGAGGGCGATCAGGTCGTTGTCTTTGCCTTGACTGAAGACGTGCCGCAGGTCGATGCCCTGTTGCAGGTCGCGCTAGAGCATTTCTGACCGCCGTGGCACCGCATCCGGCAGGCACGCCACGCGACGACAGCGGAAGGGGGCGCCGATGAAAGACAGCGCGCGCGGCACGACGGTCATGGCCGTGTTGATGGCCGTCACGGCGGGGGCGATGATCCTGCCCGCCGCGCTGGGCTTTACCCTGCGCGAACATGAAAGCGCGCGGGCGTTTCTGTATTCCGCCAGCTTGCTTGGCAGCATTGCTGGCCTGATTTACCTGTCGCGGCGCAATCTAAAGCGCAAGCCCGGTCCACTGGCGCACCCGTTCTACATTCTGACCGCGTCCTACTTGGTGATCCCGCTGTTCATGGCGCTGCCGGTGACAGAGGCCGCGCCGGGTGGTCTGCCGTTGTTCGACGCCTGGTTCGAAATGGTCGCCGCCTTTACCACTACTGGCGCAACCGTGCTTGACCCGGATATGCCGCGCAGCCTTCTGGTCTGGCGCGCGATGGCGGCGTGGCTGGGGGGGCTGTTCGTATTGGTCTATGCGGCAGCCTTGTTGGCCCCGATGAACATGGGGGGCTATGACCTTGTGACCGCACGCTCGCAAGCCATTGGCACGTTGCCCGACTGGTCGCGCAAGATGCGCCCGACTCAGATCGGGGTTGACGCGGGGCAAGCCGACCTAAGCCGCCTTTGGTCGCATATTCGGCTGATCGCACCCGCCTATGCCGGGGTGACGGGCTTGCTGTGGGTGGTTCTATCTGTGCAAGGCGTGCCGCCTTTGGTGGGGCTGGTCTATGCCATGTCTACCTTGTCCACCTCTGGGATCGTGCCGCATTGGGGCATGGTCGATAGCATAGCGCAGGAACTGGCGATCGCGCTTTTTCTGGGGTTGGCCCTGACGCGGCGCGGATGGCCCGGCGCGGTTGTGCCGCAGGATTCGGGGCCAGTCTGGCGCGATGATGAATTGCGCTTCGCGGCGCTGCTGCTGGCCATCGTGACATTCGGGCTTTGGGCGATCAATGGCGCGGGTGGGTTTGCCGCCGCGCCCGGCCCCGCCCTTGCCGAATTGTGGGGCACCGGCTTTACCGCGCTGTCCTTTCTGGGCACGGCGGGGTTCGTCAGCACCGTTGGTGCGCCCGACCTGACGGCCTATTCTGGTCCTGCCGGCATCGTGCTGTTGGGGCTGGCCATGCTGGGTGGCGGAATTGCCACCACCGCGGGCGGGCTGAAACTGCTACGCGGTTTCGCGCTGTTTTGGCAGGCCAAGCACGAGGCAGAGAAACTTATCCACCCCTCTGGCATGGGCGGCGATGGGCCGCGCCTGCGCGGGCTGCGCAGCGAAGGTGCCTTCTCTGCTTGGCTGTTCCTGATGGTGTTTATCTTAACCTTGTCCGTGCTGGTTATGGCGCTGGTGCTGCTGGGCCATCCGCTGGAGGATGCGCTGATCTATGCCAGCGCCGCGATCACGACCACCGGCCCCTTGGTGCAAATCGCTGGGCCAGAGCCGCTATCTTACGCGGCGCTGGGCGACCCCGCGCGTGCGATCATGGCGCTGGGCATGATCCTTGGGCGGCTGGAATTGCTGATGCTGTTGTCGGTGCTTTGGCCAAGGCTGGGGCGGTAAGCGCGCAAGACAGCTTGCAAATTTCGCCCATGGGGCAAATTTGTGCGCGTCAGGGCTAGAAGTTTCGCACAAGCCGTTTCATACTAGGCGAATAGGGAGACGAGGCTCTCTGCGTATAGCAAACCGCCCTGACAAAAAGGCAAGCGCATGGCCAGCGATAAACAAAATCTGCAAGATGCATTTCTGAATCACGTTCGGAAGAACAAGGTGCCGGTGACGGTATTCCTGATTAACGGGGTCAAGCTGCAAGGCGTGATCACTTGGTTCGACAATTTCTGCGTGCTGCTGCGGCGCGACGGGCAAAGCCAGCTTGTCTACAAGCACGCGATTTCGACCATCATGCCTGGCCAGCCGATCTCTCTATACGAGGGTGAAGGCTGATCGCTCGTGAATTGATCGACCTGACGGAACTGGGCGGCGAGGGCGGCAAACGCCTGACTCGCGCTTTCGTCCTGCATCCAGAGCTTAAAAGCAAACCCGGCCCGCGAGAGCCGGAGGACGCCTTGGCGGAAGCCATGGCGCTGGCCCATGCATTGCCGGGGCTGGATGTGCGGGGCGGGCAGGTCGTGCGTCTGCCGCGCGCCCATCCGGGCCAATTATTTGGCAAGGGCAAGCTGGAAGAGCTGCGGCAGGCTGTGGAAGCGGATGAGATTGAACTGGCCCTGATCGACGGTCCGGTATCGCCGGTGCAGCAGCGCAATCTTGAAAAGGCGTGGAACGTCAAGCTGCTCGACCGCACCGGCCTGATTCTGGAAATCTTTGCCGACCGTGCCGCCACGCGCGAAGGTGTGTTGCAGGTCGAACTGGCGGCGCTCAGCTATCAGCGCACGCGGCTGGTGCGGGCTTGGACCCACCTTGAACGCCAACGCGGCGGGTTGGGGTTTGTCGGCGGTCCGGGCGAGACCCAGATAGAGGCTGACCGCCGCGCCATTGACGAGCAGATGACCCGCCTGCGCCGCCAGTTGGACAAGGTCGCCAAAACCCGCGAATTGCACCGCGCCGCACGTCGCAAGGTGCCTTACCCGGTGGTGGCGCTTGTTGGCTATACCAACGCGGGGAAATCTACGCTTTTTAACCGCTTGACCGGTGCGAATGTCATGGCAGAGGATATGCTCTTTGCCACGCTCGACCCGACCATGCGGGCGGTGCGTCTGCCAACAGGCAAGAATGTGATTCTGTCTGATACCGTGGGCTTCATCTCTGACTTGCCCACGCTTTTGGTCGCGGCGTTCCGCGCGACCCTCGAAGAAGTGCTGGAAGCCGATCTGATCCTGCATGTCCGCGATATTGCCCATCCCTCGACCGAAGTGCAGGCCGCCGATGTTGCAGAGGTCTTGGCATCGCTTGGCGTGGACGACGATACCCCGCGAATCGATTTGTGGAACAAGGCGGACCAGCTTGACGACGCGACCCGGTTGCAGGTTGACCGGCAGGCAGAGCGTGCCGAGGGCGTCTTTGTCGGCTCTGCCCTGACAGGTGCCGGACTGGACGCGCTGTTTGGCGCGATCACGGCACAGCTTGATGACGCGCGCCACCACGACACGGTCACGCTAACCCATGCCGACGGGCGGTTGCGCGCGTGGCTTTACGAGCAGGGTGTGGTAGAGGCCGAGACACAGGGCGACGCCGAGTCGGTGCTGCAAGTGCATTGGTCTGATCGCCAGCAAGCCCGGTTCCGGGCGCTGCGCCACCGGGACTGATCGGGTCTGCGGAAACGCGCCACATCACACAATGATTAAGGTTAACAAGTTCTTGCCACATTCCCGCCTTGCCCAGTTCATGGTTAAGCGCAAAAAGAAGGCTGTTACCAAACAGGTGTCGTCATGAGCAGTTCAATGCATAGCCCTCAAAAGCCCGCAAACTTGGCACAGATGCCCGACTTGGCGGATGCGGATGCGCCGGCACCGGGGCATTATGACACCATCTTCTATCTGATCCGCCAGACCATTGGCGCGCGGCATGTCACTATACAGCTAGATGGAGAGCCGCGCCCTCCGGCTGACGAGCATCTGGCCTGCCTTGAACACCCGCTTGTCACACAAGGCCGTCGATTCGGCATGTTGCGAGCCTATGCCGAGCAATTCGAATCGGGTGCCTCGCACCTGCTGGCGGGGTTCGCCGTGCTGGTGGCCGAACAACACGCGCTGTGGTCCGAAGCGCATCTGGACGTGCTGACCAAGGCGCTGACCCGCCGCGCTTTCATGTCAGACCTTGGACGCGCGGCCGCGACCTATCAGCGCAGTGGGCGGCCTTGTAGCCTGATTATGTTCGACCTTGACCACTTCAAGGCCGTTAACGATGTCCATGGCCATGCTGCGGGCGATGCGGTGCTGCGCGCGGTGGCGCATGTGGTGCAATCGGAATTGCGCCGTTGCGACCTTCTTGGGCGCCTTGGCGGTGAAGAGTTCGGCGTGCTGGTCATGGCTGACCACCTGACCGCGCTGGATATTGCCGAACGGCTGCGCGCTGTCGTCGAAGCTACCGTCGTGCGCGATTACCGCCATGTTGGCTTTACCGCCAGCCTTGGCGTGGCCACGATGGATGAGCAGACCGACACACGCGATGGCCTGATCGCCCTTGCCGATGCCCGGCTTTATGCCGCCAAGGAAGGTGGGCGCAACCGCGTTCAGGGTGCCGAAGATATGATGCGCGCCTATGCCTTGCAGGCCGCAGAATAAGCCAAAGACAGGCAAGGCCCCGCTGTTTTTGTCGCTTGGCGCAATTTGGGGCTTTGATTAGGGCGTGTTAATCCATAAATGGACTACGATGGGTTCGGGTCCGTTACATGCTGGCCCGGCAAAGGGAGAATGACATGCTCAACAATATCGGCCCGGCGGGCTTCATCATCATCGCGGTTGTCGTGCTTGTCCTGTTCGGGCGTGGCAAGGTCAGTGCGCTGATGGGCGAAGTCGGCAAGGGCATCACCTCATTCAAGAAGGGTCTGAAAGACGGCTCTGAAGAGATTGAGAAGCAGGATGACGACGCCGCCAAAACCGCGCGCGATGTCACACCCGAGACTGACAAGGACACCAGCAAGGACCGGGCCTGATCGCCGCGGAAAGGACGGGTATTGCGATGAATTCCGCAAGCGGGCAGGGGTGTCGGCATGTTTGATCTTGGCTGGACAGAGCTTCTGGTCATAGGGGTCGTCGCGCTGATCGTGGTCGGCCCGAAAGACCTGCCTAAAATGTTTCGCACCTTGGGTCAGGCGACTGCCAAGGCGCGGTCCATGGCGCGTGAATTTTCTCGCGCGATGGAGGATGCGGCAGACCAGTCCGGCGTGAAAGACGTGGCGCGCGATCTGCGCGGCATGACCAACCCGCAAGGAATGGGCCTGGACGAGCTGAATCAGATGAAGAACTGGAACCCGCTCAAGGACGACCCGAAATCCGACAAGACCGACAGCAAGGGCACCGAACCCTCTGCCCCCGGCGATGATGAGGACGAGATCGACCGCATCGCGACCGAGATGGACAATATGCGCAGCGACGCCGCAAAGCGGGCCGCCCCAAAGCCAGACGCCCCAAAGCCAGACGCCGCGAAACCGGATGCAGAGCCCACGCCTGCCAGCACGTCAGAGCCGTCGGGCTATGACGCCAAGGGACAGCCTGCGGCAACACGCCCCAAGGGCGGCACGGACAGCACCACATGAGCAAGGCGCAACAGGACAAAATTGACGAGAGCAGCGCGCCGCTGATCGAGCATCTGGCAGAGCTGCGCAACCGGTTGATAAAATCGGCATTGGCTTTCGTCGTCGGCATGGTGCTGTGTTTTACAGTTGCCACGCCGATCTTCAACTTTCTGACAGCGCCCTTGTGCACCGCATTGGCCGAACGCGGGCAGGATTGCGACCTGATCTTTATCAGCCCGCAAGAAGGTTTCTTCGTGGCGGTCAAGGTCTCTTTCCTTGGGGGCTTCATGCTGGCCTTCCCGGTCATCGCGACACAGCTTTGGCGCTTCGTGGCACCGGGCTTGTATCGCTCCGAGCAGGGTGCGTTTTTGCCGTTCCTGATCTCGTCGCCGCTGATGTTCTTGCTTGGCGCATCTTTTGCGTTCTATGCGGTCACGCCACTGGCCTATGATTTCTTCCTTGGCTTTCAGCAATTTGGTGCGAGTGGCGAGGCGATGGTAGATGACCCGACCGCAGCGGCACCCCTGTCGGTTGTGTTCCAAGGGTCGGCGCAGGAATACCTGAACCTGACGATCCGCTTCATCGTCGCCTTCGGCATGTGTTTTCAACTGCCGGTTTTGCTGACCTTGATGGGCAAGGCCGGGCTTGTGTCCGAAGCTGGCCTGAAAGCCGGACGCAAATGGGCGGTCGTGGGCATTCTGACACTGGCTGCACTTGTGACACCGCCCGATGTGATCACCCAAATCATTCTGTTTGTGGTGGTCTACGGCTTGTATGAAGTGTCGATCTGGCTGGTCGCCCGTGTCGAGAAAGCGCGCAACGAGCGCTTGCGCCGCGAAGGGCTGCTGGATGAGGATGAAGATGAAGACCAGCCTGACGAGGCGGGTAAGCCATGAATGATGCCACGTTGACGCGGATTGCCGAGGCTCTGGAGCGCCTTTCGCCGCCGCCGGGTGCCGCCCCGGATCTGACCGAGGCGGATGCGTTCGTCTGGCAGACCAGCCCGGACCGTTTGCACCCTGTTGCCAAAGTGAACCGGGTCGACCTGGACCTGCTTGTCGGCATTGGCCGCGCCCGCGATACCTTGTTGGCGAATACGCAGCAATTTGCGCGCGGCCTGTCCGCGAATAATGCGCTGCTTTGGGGCGCGCGCGGAATGGGCAAGTCGTCACTGGTCAAGGCGGTGCATGGCGCGGTGATCGCGCAAATGCCGGAAACCGGGTTGAAACTGGTCGAAATCCAGCGCGAAGACCTGCCCAGCATAGGCCGCTTGCTGGACATGCTGCGCCACGCGCCAGAGGCTCGCTTCATTCTGTATTGTGATGACCTGTCCTTCAGCCATGATGACCAGCATTACAAATCGCTGAAAGCGGTGCTGGATGGCGGTGTCGAGGGGCGGCCTGACAACGTGGTGCTCTATGCCACGTCGAATCGCCGCCACCTTATGCCGCGCGACATGATCGAGAATGAGCGCTCTTCTGCGATTGCCCCGGCAGAGGCTGTGGAAGAGAAGGTGTCTTTGTCGGATCGATTCGGATTGTGGCTGGGCTTTCATGCCTGCGATCAGGATGATTACCTTGCGATGATAGAGGGCTATTGCGCCGCCTATGACCTAAAGATTGACCCTGAGCGCCTGCGCGCCGAGGCGATTGAGTGGCAGGCGACGCGGGGCAGTCGCTCGGGCCGGGTGGCCTGGCAGTTCTTTACCGACCTTGCTGGGCGTGAAGGCGTGAAAATCACGCGTTAGGGTATCTGGATGCAGACAGTTGGGGGCTTTGCCCCCGACCGGCCCCGTGCCGGGGCCGGCCTCCCCCAGGATATTTTTGCAAGGATGAACGGGTCAGGCGGCGACCTCTGCCAAAAGCTGGGCATTGCCGCCAGAGGCGGTGGTGTCGATGCAGAGATGCCGCTCCACGACGACATGGGCGCGGTCGGGCCTGTCGGATATCAGCGGCAGGATCGGACCTTCGCGCCGCGCCAGAGCCTGTGCGATCTGGCGGGCGGTGGTGGTATCGCCCCAATAGAGCACGCCGGAGAAACCTTCGACGCGGTCGAGGTCTGGTGGGATGCCGTCCAGCACCAGGGCGTGGCCACCAAGCGCCTGTACCGCGCGACTTTGTTCCGCCGCAACGTCAGGCCCCGGCCCAAGGCATAGCAGCGGGCTGCGGGTGATGTCACGCAAGCGGTTCGATTCGCCAGTCGGGCCGGGCAGGCTGTGTTCTGCGCGCGTGGTTTCCGTAGGGGTGGTCAGGGCCTTGGCCAAGCTGCCGCTTGGCAGGGCGGGCAGTTGGCGCGCCACGCTGCCCGCTTTGGCGACGGTAAAACGCGCCAGGTATTGCGGCCCGCCCGCTTTTGGTCCGGTGCCTGACAAGCCCTCGCCGCCGAAGGGTTGGCTGCCGACGATGGCGCCGATCTGGTTGCGATTGACATACATGTTGCCCACATGGATGCGGTCCACCACATGTTGCACGCGCCCGTCAATGCGGGTGTGAAGCCCGAAGGTCAGCCCGTAGCCGGTGTTGTTCACATCGGCGATAACGCGGTCCAGATCGGCGGCTTTGAAGCGGGCGATATGCAGGACAGGGCCGAAGACCTCGCGCGTCAGATCGTGGATGCCGCGCACGCGCAGGGCGACGGGGGCGATGAAATGGCCCTCTGCCGGGGTGGTCAGCTCGTGCAGGACGCGCCCTTCGGTGCGGGCTTGCGAGACGTAATCGGTGATCTGCGCCTGCGCCTCTGCGTCGATCACGGGACCGACATCTGTGGGCAGGTGCCACGGGTCGCCAAGGCGCAGTTCATTCATGGCGCCAAAGAGCATTCGCTCGAACTCTTCGGCCACATCTTCTTGCACATAGAGGCAGCGCAGCGCCGAACAGCGTTGCCCGGCCGATTGAAAGGCGGATGCCAGAACGTCGCGCACCGCTTGTTCGGGCAGCGCCGTGCTGTCGACGATCATGGCGTTCAACCCGCCGGTTTCAGCGATCAGCGGCGCACCGGGGGCCATATGCTCGGCCATCGCGGTTTGGATCAGTTTGGCGGTTTCCGTGGAGCCGGTGAAGGCCACGCCCGCCACGCGCGGGTCCGAGGTGAGCGCCGCGCCGACTGTCGCGCCATCGCCCGGCAGCAGTTGCAACACCTCGCGCGGCACGCCGGCTTCCAGCAAAAGCTGGGCCGCGTAATGCGCTGTGATGGGCGTTTGTTCTGCGGGTTTGGCCAGCACGCCATTGCCTGCGGCCAAGGCTCCGGCGATCTGGCCGGTGAAAATGGCCAGCGGGAAGTTCCACGGGCTTATGCAGGTGAACACGCCACGCGCCGGGTGCAGAAGGGCTTCGGCCTGACCCGCATAGTAGCGTAGGAAATCGACCGCCTCGCGCAACTCGCCCACGGCATCGAGCTGGCTTTTCCCGGCCTCGCGCGCAAGGATAGCGAAAAATGCACCGAAATGGTCCTCGTAAAGGTCGGCGGCGCGGTTCAGCACCTTGGCGCGTGTCGCGGCGTCTGTAGCCCATTCGCGCGCGGCGCGGAGCGCGGTCTGCACGTCTTCCGCGCTGGCCGGGATGACGCTGCCCAAACGATCTTCTGGCCGGGCAGGGTTGCGCGCGTCATAGGGCGCGCCGCCGGTGGTCGTGCCCGCGATTAATGGAGCGGCGGTGAAGGTGGCGTCTGCCCATGGGGCGCGCGCCGGTGCAATCGCCGCCAGATCACGCGCATCGGTCAGATCCCAACCGCGTGCATTGCGGCGGTTTGGCCCGAACAGGTCGGGACCATTGTCGATTTTCGGGTTCAGCCCGCCGATGCCGTCAAGTGCTGCAATGGGGCAGGCGGCGACCTCTTCCGGGGATACGCTCTCATCGACAATCTGGTTGACGAAAGACGAATTCGCACCGTTTTCCAGCAGGCGGCGGACAAGGTAGGCCAGCAAATCCTTATGCGCACCCACCGGCGCATAAATGCGGCAGCGTGTGCCCTCGGCCCTCAGGACGATATCGTGCAACGCCTCGCCCATGCCGTGCAGACGTTGGAATTCATAATCGGCGGGGTCTACGCCCATGCTGTCGGCCATATGCAGCACGGCGGCGACTGTATGGGCGTTATGGGTGGCGAATTGCGGGTAAAGCCGGGCGCGGGCGGTCAGCAATTGCCGCGCGCAGGCGATGTAATTCACGTCGCTTGCGGGTTTTTGGGTGAGCACCGGAAAGCCATCCAGCCCCATCACCTGCGCGCGTTTGATTTCCGTGTCCCAATAGGCGCCCTTGACCAGCCGGATCATCAGCTTGCGGTCAAGGCTCTCGGCCTTGGCGGCCAGCCACGCGATGGTGTCTGCGGCACGCGGGCCGTAGGCTTGAACAACTACGCCAAACCCGTCCCAGCCGTCCAGCGCCGGATCATCCAGCACGCGGTCGATGACCTTCAGCGACAGGGCCAGACGGTCGCTTTCCTCTGCGTCAATGTTGAAGCCAAGGCCAAGCGCCGCCGCAAGCCGCGCCAATTCGCGCGCGCGCGGCACCAGTTCCGATAGAACGCGATCTTCCTGCGCGACCTCATACCGTGGGTGCAAGGCGCTTAACTTGACCGAAATGCCCGGATTGGTGCGAATGTCATTGCCGGTGGCGCGTGCGCCGATCGCGCGGATCGCGCGGGCATAGGCCGTATGATAGCGCTTGGCGTCGTCCATTGTGCGGGCGGCTTCGCCCAGCATGTCGTAGGAATAGCTGTAGCCGCGCGCTTCCATCTTGGCGGCGCGGGTCATGGCGCTGTCGATGGTTTCGCCCAGCACGAATTGACGGCCCATTTCACGCATGGCGCGGCCCACGGCGGTGCGAATCACAGGTTCCCCAAGCCGCTTGACAGCCCCGCGCAGGGTGGCAGCGGCGGATTTCCCGCGCTCGTCCAGCACGCGACCCGTCAGCATCAGCGCCCATGTGGAGGCGTTCACAAGGCTGGACGAGGACCGCCCCAGATGCTGGCCCCAATCCGAGGGCGCGATCTTGTCTTCGATCAGGTCGTCGATGGTGGCGGCATCGGGCACGCGCAACAAGGCCTCGGCCAGACACATCAGGGCCACGCCTTCGGATGTGGACAGGCCATATTCCGCCAGGAATACTTCCATCAGGCCGGGCGTATCGCTGCTCCGAATGTCGCGCACCAACCCGGCTGCGCGGTCGCTGATTTGCTGCCTCGCCTGCGGGTCAAGGCCAGTTGCGGCTATGGCTTGGGCCGTTTCTGCGCTTTCGTCGCGCAGGATGTTATGTGATATATTTTCAGGAACAGAAAAGCTCATCGCACGCTCCGTGTGGCTTGATTACCAATTTTCCTGAATATGGCGATTATTTCGTTTCAATTCTCGCTGTTTTGTGGTTTTTCACAGCTAAGTCGGCTGAATTTTCAGAGAAAAGCAAAACAATGACCCGCATCAAGCTAGACAGCTTCGATCATGCGATTCTGCGCAATCTGGCAGTAGATGGCCGCGTGAGTGTGACAGAATTGGCCAACCGGATCGGATTGACCAAATCCCCCACGCAAGCGCGGCTGCGCCGTCTGGAAGAGCAGGGTGTCATCTTGGGGTATCGCGCCCTGATAGACCCACACCAGATTGACGCGGCACATATCGCCTTTGTCGAGGTGAAGCTGTCGGACACGCGCGAAGCCGCGCTCAGCGCGTTCGAACAGGCAGTGCGCAAGGTTCCAGAGATAGAAGAATGCCATCTTATTGCCGGGGCATTCGACTACCTGCTGAAGGTACGCTCGCGCGATATTGCGACCTACCGGCGTGTTCTGGCCGATCACATCTCTGGCTTGCCCAGCATTACCTCGACCTCGACCCATGTGGTGATGGAAGCGGTGAAAGAAACCGGAGCGCAAGCCCCGATCTAGAGCGCGTGGCGGAAAAGCCCGGAACCGCAACCCATTCTAACGGGCGGTGGCCAGTTTGCGGTGCGGTTCTGCGGCGTCTTGCGCATCCTCTGCGTTCAGGTCTTCGACAGTGTCCCGCAGCTCACTGAGCAGGTTCAGCAGGCTTTCCAAGCGTTCTGGCCCAAAAGCGGCGGCCAAGCGCTGGTAATCAGGTTCGGATTCTTCCAACACTTCTACAAACAGCGCGCGGCCTGTATCGGTCAGGGTCACACGATGACGCCGGGCATCCGTGCAATCCACCTGGCTGATAAGGCCCCGCTGGGTCAGGCTGCGGAATATCCGTGTCAGCGAAGGCGGCAGGATCACGCAGCGTTCTGACAGGGTCCGCGCATCCAGCCCTTCTTCTTCGGCCAGCGCGCGCAGCACACGCCATTGCGGCATGGTCAGGTCGTGACGGTCGATATAGGGCTTAAAATAACGCGTCGTCGCCTCGCGGGCGCGCAGCAGTGAAATCGGCAAGGATTTCTCGTATTTGCGCAGTTCCTTGGCTGTCTGATCGGGCATTGCACCGCCTTTGCTGGTTTGAGCGAAGGTAGCAGACCGGCTTCTGCTTTCAAATGAAAACTATTTTGCAAAGTCGAAACCGCGCTGCGGCGTGGCAGTCTTGCCTCTTGCACGCGCGGTTCCGATTGGGCAAACCGGGGCCAGAGCAACCTCAGAAGCCAACGGAAAGGCCATACCCCATGTCCGACATTGCCGCCGACGCCTATAATGTAACCGCCGAAGAACTGCGCCAGTTCGTGGAACGGTTTGAACATCTTGAAGCCGAGAAGGCGGATATAGCCGAGCAGCAAAAAGAAGTCATGGCAGAGGCAAAGGGGCGCGGCTACGACACCAAGGTGTTGCGCAAGATCATCGCGCTGCGCAAGCGCAAGCCCGACGATATCGCCGAGGAAGAGGCGGTTTTGGAGCTATATAAATCCGCGCTTGGCATGGTCTGAGCGCAGTCAGGGCTGAAGCAGCGTCACCCCGTCCATCGCGTCGAGGGTGGCGACATCTTCATCGTAGAGTTCTGACAGCAGGTCGACCGTCTCTTCGGACCAGCCGGTTGTTGAAACGTCAATGTCGATCTTGTCTTCGTCGCAGAACTTGTCGAGGAAGGCCGCGATCACCCGCTGCCGTTGGCTGCGTTCCATGGGTGGGGCGTTGTCCATGTAGCTGGCAAGTTTTGCTGCGCCGCCTTCGACCATGACGGTGTCGAACCAGTCATAGACATGGTCCAGCGGTTGGCCGTCTTTATGACCAGAGACTTCTGTCAGAACATCTTCCCACAGGAACGGCGTATCTTCGTCGCACCAGACGGTGATTGGCGCTTCGGGGAACTGGTCGCGGATGGTGCCGACAAGGTCCGACCAGCGTAGCGCAGTTGGTTCCAGATCGCCCCGGATTACATTGGCCTGTTCGTCATTCACCGCCCCCAGAAGGGCCGGAATAAAAGAGGCGGGGTTGCGGATGGCCAGATACAGCGACACATTATGGTCCGCGAAAAGCGCGCGCAGCCCTTTCATACGCGGTTCAGCCATTGGACAGAATTGCGCACGGCGCACCGCACTGGGTAGGGGCGACAGGAAGCGCGCGCTCGACAGCACCAGCCGTTCAGTATTGTCCGAGGTGACAATGCTGTCCAGCAACATGTCGCCCGCATCCGGCGCAAGCCCGCTCTGAGCATGGGTCTTGACCGCATCAAGGATGCTGGTGCGAAACTGTGCTGCTTCCGGCACTTCGATCCCGGCACGCTGCAACATGTGCCGATTTTGTTCCAGACAGCCGCGCAGTCGTCCATCATCGGTCAGATGAGCACCCAGATGTAAAGCAATGTCCATAACGCGAAATCCCTTGTGGCCGGTGCTGTTATCCCAGCGAATTATGACATGTTTTAGATACAATTCGGGCCATTGTCCGACTTTGTCTATTACGGAACGAAAAACCCCCGAACGGCTTAGGCGTTCGGGGGTTTTGTTTGCGATAGTCGAATAGCCGGATCAGCCTGCGGGGGCGTCTTCTGCCTCGGTGGCACCGAAGGTGGCCAAGTAGGCTGCCACGTCGGCTGCGTCGCTTTCCGAGCGCACCTGGAAAGCCATCTGGCTGCGGGCGCGATTGTTGTCCAGTTTCTCACGCAGGTAGCCGCGCGGGTCTTGAAGATATGCGATCAGTTCCTCTTCCGACCAGACAAGCCCGGCTTCGGCGCCTGCGGAGACAAGGTCATCGCCATAACGGAACCCGTCGATGATCCCAGCCTGACGCCCAACCACGCCATACAGGTTCGGACCTGTGCGCATGTTCGGGCGTCCGGCGAGAACCTCGCCCGAATCGTCCACGATGTTGTGGCAGTTCTGGCACTGGCGCTGGAACACGGTCGCACCGTCTTCGGCACTTTGTGCGAAGGCGGGCAGGCCGGACATGGTCAGCGCGAAAGCACCGATGGCGGCTTTGGTTGCAAATTTCATGGCAAGTTACTCCCTTTATACTTCCCAGTGTCATACATGACCCGCAGCCTGTGCGAGTCAAGCCACGATTAGGCGACAGCGTGGGCAATCGCGCATTGTTTCCAAAGCGATGCGAGGGCTTCGACCAGGTGCTCGATATCGGCATCCGAATGCAGCGGGCCGGGCGTAATGCGCAGCCGTTCGGTTCCTTTGGGCACGGTGGGGTAATTGATGGGCTGCACATACACGCCCCAATCCTGCATCAGGATGTCGGACAGCATCTTGCATTTGACCGGATCGCCAATCATGACCGGAATGATATGGCTGTCGCTGGCCATATGCGGAATTCCGCGCGCATCCAGTCGCGCGCGCAGTTTTGCCACGCGGTCGCGCTGTGCCAGCCGTTCTACGTCCGACTGTTTCAGATGCTTGATAGAGGCTGTTGCCGCGGCTGCCACGGCCGGGGGCAGGGCGGTGGTAAAGATGAAACCCGACGCGAAGGACCGCACGAAATCGCACATGGCCGCCGTGCCGGTGATGTAGCCGCCGACCACGCCAAACGCCTTGCCCAACGTGCCCTCGATCAGGTCGATGCGGTGTGCCAGACCGCGTTCTTCCGATATGCCGCCGCCGCGCGGGCCATACATGCCGACCGCGTGAACCTCGTCCAGATAGGTCATTGCGCCATGCGCCTCGGCCACTTCGACGATCTCGCGCATGGGGCAGATATCGCCATCCATGGAATAGACGGATTCAAACGCCACGATCTTGGGTCGGTCGCCCACGGCTTTCAGCTTGCGGTCCAGATCGCGCCAGTCATTGTGCTTCCAGATCACCTTGTCTGCGCGCGAATGACGGATGCCTTCGATCATGCTGGCATGGTTGCCCTCATCCGACAGGATGACCGCGTTGGGGATCTTGGCGCCCAGAGTGGACAGTGCTGCCCAGTTCGAGACATAGCCGGATGTGAACAGCGTTGCCGCTTCCTTGCCGTGCAGGTCGGCCAGCTCTTCTTCCAGCAGGCGGTGGTAATTGTTGTTACCGGAAATGTTGCGCGTGCCGCCGGCACCTGTGCCGCAATTCTGCACGGTCTTGACCATGGCATCGACCACGTCGGGGTGATGGCCCATGCCAAGGTAATCATTCGAGCACCAGACGGTCACTTCATTCACGTCATCGCCGTTGAAATGCCGGACCTTGGGAAAACTGCCGCATTGGCGCTCCACCTCGGCAAAGATGCGGTAATTGCCTTCGTTTTTCAGCGTGTCCAACGTGGCTTTGAAATGGGCGTTGAAGTCCATCTGGGTATCCCCTCGGTCGTTATTCAGGTTTTTGTTTTGTCATTTGCCGGGGCTGGAATCATCCAGCGCCAGAGTTTGTCGTCTTGCACACGCCAGACCATGAACCAATGTTCCAGCAATGCGAGGGCGGCCAGCATCGACAGTAGCGTGAAGCCGATGATGTCGCCTTGGTCCCCGGCCTGATGCGCGCGCCACAGACGTTCCAGGAAACAGCCGAACCCCAGCGCCAGAAGCGTGACAGAGGCCGGGAAGAACCCGCTGACAGGGCCGGGCCGGAAGTAGCTGGCCAAATGCGAAAGCGGGCTGGGCAAAAAGGCGGTGTTGATGAACGGCACGCCCATATACAGGTTCAGCTTGGCCGAGACCCGCGCGAAGAACAAAATCGCGAAGGTCCAGAGCGCGAACGGGTTGGCCGCGCCCCATGCCGCATAGGCCAGCGACACCAGAACCACGACCAGCACGGTTTCGTGCCAGGCCACGGTGCGGAACGCGGCCAGAAAACGCGCGCGCGGCTCCAGCCCTGCCGGGCAAACCCGCGTGTTCGGCCCGGTGATGATGCCCGACAGAAACGCCAGTTCCACCCAGCCCCAGATTGCCAGCGCCGCCAGGAACGCGAACCACGCGCCTTGCGGGCTGGGGTCAGTGAGCGTGGCATTCACCCCCAACACACCGACCGCGAACAAAGGCAGCGACAGGATGACTGACCAGACATGGCTGTCAGGCCCGCCCCGGTCCGCCGCATGCACACGCCACAGCAATATGCCCGTGGCGAACCACCACAGGAACAGCGCAGCCAGTGCAGCGATCCAAGGGGTTTCGAACATGCGCGCTCCTGTCAGGGGTGGGGTGCGTAACCATCACGCACCCTACAGTTTCAATATGCCGGTTCCAGACGGACCGAGGCGGGCGGGGTCGATTTCTTCACCGGCATCACATAAAGCCGTGCAAAGCCCATACCTGCGCTGGCCATGGCGGACCATTTCGCCAGTTTGCCGCCCATGCCGCCGCGCTTTTCGGCTGCTTCCATCCTGCGGAAGGCGCGCTCGATCTTCTTCAGCGTCGGCATCCATGCCGGGTGGTCGATGTCCAATTCCATCGGGAAAACCTGCTTGGCGATTTCACCGGTTTTGCGGAACACTTCCTGGTCATACCAGTCGATATCGACGCCAAGTGCCTTGTGAAATTCGGGCCGCGCATGGTCGCGCACATACATGGTGGCGAAAACGGCGGTCAGGAAGAACCGGATCCACAGCTTGTTGGCAAAACTGGTCGTCAGCTTGGGGTCGGTGCGCATCAGAAGCGCAAACGCCTCGCCATGGCTGAACTCATCGTTGCACCATTCCTTGAACCACTTGAAAATCGGGTGGAAGCGCTGCTCCGGGTGTTGCTCCAGATGGCGGTAGATGGTGATATACCGCGCATAGCCGATCTTTTCCGAAAGGTAGGTCGCGTAATAGATGAACTTGGGCCGGAAATAGGTGTATTTCTTGGCCTTGGTCAGGAAGCCCAGATTAACGGCCACACCTGCTTCGCGCAGCGCGTCGTTGATGAAACCTGCGTGCCGCGCCTCGTCGCGGGCCATGTAGTTGAACAGCTCGCAGATATCGGGGTTGTTGCCGCGCCGCTTCATTTCCTTATACAGCACGCAGCCAGAGAATTCAGCGGTGCAGCTTGACACCAGAAAGTCGATGAATTCGCGCTTGAGCTTTGGCTCCATCCCGTCCCAGTCGACCTCATCCCAATCGGCGTTTTTCTTGAAATGGCCCTTGTTGGGGTCCGCTTTCATCTGTGCGATCAGGATGTCCCATTCGGCGCGCACAGGCGTCACGTCAATGCGGTCCAGTTCGTCGAAATCGGTGGTGTAGAAACGCGGGTTCAGCAGGGTCGATTCCTGCGCCATCGCGTCGGTGTCGAACCGGTCGCCCATTTCTGCGGCAAGTTCGTCATGGGTCGTGGCGTGCATGTTCATAGCGTGATCTCCTCGGAAAATGAGAACTCGCAGAGTTCCATCACTTCAAAATCGCCGGTCAGGCGGGTCCATAGCCGTTCCAGCGCAGTGGCGCGGGTAATGACGGCGGTGCGGTCCTCGACGATAATTTCGCCCCATGCGGCCAGCACGGGCGGGCCTTGGACCAGCACCTCGTCGCCGGGGTTGATGGTCGATCCGTCATTGAACCGCACATGCGCGTGCAGGGCTTCGAACCGGTGGCTGACCTCTACGGTGCAGGGGACGTGTTCGACTTTCCGAGTGAAGAGTGACATTTGAGGGTTCCCTTAGTTTTTTATGGGTCGTCTTGTCGTCTTAGTATTTTTGGAGCATCGCTTCAAAAGCGGCGTAGTTTTCCGGGCCGAACACTGTCAGCTCCACCCGGTAATCGGTGAGCGGGTCGATCGCGGCCAGACGGCCATTTTCGAACCGGATAATATCGATGGGCAGGGTCGGGTCTATCCCGTGGCGGCGGCGCATGGTCATCAGACCATTCTGGATAACCGTGACAAAGCCGCCATGATCCATGTCAGCCAAGACGCTGCCATCGGCGCGCAAGACAGTGACGGCCTGCGCATCGTGGCCAAGCATTTGGATCGACCATTGCTCTACAATCGGGGCCGTGGCGGGGATCGCGGCCTTTTCGCGGCCCGTGACGGACGCGTAGGTGACAAGCGCCAAGGTCACGGCAACCAGCGCGAACATTGCGCGGATCAGCCCAGCCGGGATCATGTCATTGTTGTCGTCGCGCTTGAAGCCGGGTTTGAAACCGCCGTTATCGGTGCTGGACATGTGCGCGTCCTCCTTATTCGGCGGCGACCAGACCGCCTTGCGGCGCGGCCTTGGTGGGTTTGCGTTCGACAATGGGTTGGCTGACGCGCGCTTCCGCGGCCTCTGCCAGAATACCCGCGACCTTTTCGGCATCGGGGATGCAGCGCAATGCGGGTTTGGTGACCTTCACATGGCCGGGCCGCAGATGCGGCCAGAGGATAAGGTAAGAAAACTGGGTCTCGCCCAAGGTTTCCAGCGAAATGCTGCCCACGCCCGATTTGCGCAGTTTCAGATCGGCATTGGCGATCTGGCGGAAAGGCAGGTTGAGCGTGACGGTCAGCGCCGCCCCGATCCGCATGGCCACCCGTGCGGTGGTAATGGTGTAGACCGTGCTGCGCGCCTGAACCCATGCCATCAGTAGCAAAACCGCCATGCCAAGCGCCCACAGGATGGTGTAGGGCAGGCCGAAGGCAAACGCCCCCGCAGCGCCGCCTTCGACGGCGCCGACGCTGGCCCGCCAGCCGATAACCACGGCGAAATAGGCAGTGATCCAGTTGATCTTATAGGCTTCGTTTGCCAGCGCCCAAGTGTCGGGCCGGCCCTGCCACAGGATGTGTTCGTGTTCAGGCGGCCGCTCGGGCAAGCCTTTGATTGGTTCGAATGCGAAATCATCGTGTGACATGGGCCGGTTCCTTGTTTTTATGGGTCGTGTCAGTTCAGGCCGGAGAGGCCACGATCTGCTTGATCGCGCTGACCGGGCTGACACGCTTGTCGCCGGTATACATGTAGCCGCCCGCGACATAGGCAGAGACCTTATCTTCCTCGAGTTTGGTGATCTGCGCGTCGGATGCGATGGTCGGAATGCCCTTGAAGCTCTCGCTGTCCAGCGCATTGACCACAACGCGGTCGGCCTTGATCTTGGCCAATGTCATCGGCACCAGACGTTTGCCACCATCATCCAGCGTCACTTCCAGATAGCGAACCATCTGCTCGGGCACGTCGACCCACATGTCGCTGACTTTGCCCGGCGATTTGCGGTCGTGGCACATGACCATCAGCCCGCGCGGGTCACGACCGGCGGACACTGCGAATTCACCGACCTTGGCCATAGGCTGAATCTTGGCATGGCCATGGCCATCCAGTTCGGCCTCGTCGCGGCGCGCGGCCCAAGATGCCGGACCAACACCGTCTTTCAGCGGGTCGCCCGTGGGCGCGAAGGGAAAGCCGCCAGATTGCGAGGTGCGCGCCATGGCCAGATCGCGGGCCTCACGCTCTGCATTGGGGGCTTTGTATTCGCCACGACCATGCGGCAGCAAAAAGGTCTTGGGTTCGGGCACCGACAGGTTCGACCCGGCAGGGCTGCCATCGTCGTTTTCCAGCGGGTAGCCCTCGCGCTGGTTTTCGCGCTGGATGTAGTAGATCAACCCCGCAAAAAACAGCCAGAAGGCATAAAGCGAAATCAGCGCCAGATCGAAATTGCCAAAGAATATCCAGCCATATGGGGTATCCATGGGTAGTCCTCCGTTTCAGGTCAGGTCGGAAAATCGGCAAGGCCGATCCGTTGGTTACGAGGTTCAGTGGTGAGTATACGGGTCCGCACCAGCGGCCCGAGGATGATAAGGGTCAGGAACAACAGCCCGATCTCCAGGTGGTAGACGACGGAATAGCCGATATCGGGGGTCATCAGCCCCGCGCCCAGATGGCCGGCATCTGCCAGCGTTTGCACCGTGTCGCGCAGGCCGCCGCCGATGATGGTGGCCAGCCCGGCAGCGGTCGCTTGCGCGGCACCCCAAGCGCCAAGCGCCAGCCCGCCCCCAACCACACCCCGGCGCGGCATTTCCATGGCGGCGGTCAATGTGGTGACGGCGAACAGCCCCAGCCCAAGTCCGATCCCGAAAGCGCCAGCATAGAACAAGGGCGCGAATTGCAAAGGCCCGGCGAAGATGACAGCGGAAAATGCCAGAATGCCGAACAGCAGGCCCCGTCCGGCCAGCCGGAACGGGTCGGCGTCTTGGCCCAAACCCTTCGCAGCCCACAAAAACCCGATCAGCGCGCCCACGGCCCAGACCGCCGTTAGCGTGGTTGTGGCCGCGACCGACAGGCCCAGCACATCGCCGCCATAAGGTTCCAGCAGCACATCCTGCATGTTGAAGGCCAGCCCGCCCACGAATACCACTGCCAGCAGACGACCCGCTTGACCGCCCTTGATGTAGTCGCGCCATGCTTCGGCAAAGGACGGGCGCGGCGCCGCGCGTTCGGCGCGGGTCATGGGGCGGACGCGTTCCTGCTTCCAGAGCGCCAGAATGTTCAACGCCAGTGTGACCACGGCACAGCCCTGAACCACGCGGATCAGCGTCAATTCGGAAAAATCGCGCAGCAACCAGCCCACGATCAGTGCGGAAATTGCCATTCCGGCAAGGTAGGTGACATAAAGCAATGCCACTACGCGGGGCCGGGTTTCATCGGTCGCCCGATCCGCGGCCAAGGCTACGCCCGCCGTTTGCGTCATATGCAGGCCAAGCCCCGTCATCAGGAAGGCCAGCGCCGCCAGGACCTCGCCTGCGAAGGGCACGTCATAGACATTGTCGCCATTCAGCACGATCAGCGCAAAGGGCATGATGGCCAAACCGCCGAACTGCCAGAGCGACCCGAACCACAGGTAGGGAATGCGCTTCCAGCCAATGGCCGAGCGGTGGTTGTCCGACCGGAACCCCAAAAACGCGCGGAAGGGCGCAATCAGCACTGGCAGGGCGATCATGATCGCGACAAGGCTGGCCGCAAGCGACAGTTCCACGATCATCACTCGGTTCAGCGTGCCCAAAAGCAGCACCGTGGCCATGCCGACGCTGACCTGAAACAGGCTCATCCGCCAGATTTGGCGCAGCGTCAGCCCTTCGCTGGCAGCATCCGCGAAGGGCAGCCAATTGCCGCTCAGGCCCTTGATCGTGCTTTTGCCGATAATCATGGCTGCACCTTCAGACATTCGGAAATGTAGAACCCGCGCGACACGCGCCCCACGCGGCCCAGGCCCGGCACCTGCATTCGCCGCCAGTCATGCGGGATCATGGTGGGCGAGCGATCCGAGCGCGGGAAGATTTTGCCAGCGTTCCACATCGCCATCAGCAGCGGCGTGCGGGGGGCGACCGTGAACACCACTTGGCTTGCGCGGGACGACAGCCCCTCCAGCGCGGCTTCCAGATCGGGGCGGGTGTAGTAGATCAGACTGTCCATGGCGATCACATGGTCAAACCGGCCCAGATCGGCGGCCAGCATATCGCCCGCGCGAAACTCCACGGCTCCCGCCAGCCCGTCGGGCAGACGAGACGCCGCGATTTCGACCAGCTTGGGCGAAATATCAATCGCCACCACATCTGCCCCGCGCGCGGCCAATTCCGCACTCGCTGCCCCTGTGCCACAGCCCGCATCCAGCACGCGCGCGCCGCGCAAATCCTCTGGCAATTGCGCCAGCATCAACGCGCGCATCGTGTCGCGCCCCTCGCGCACCGTCTGGCGCACGCGGCTGACCGGCGCATCTGATGTCAGACGCTCCCACACCCGTGTCGCCGTGCCATCGAAATAGCTGGCGACCCGGTGGCGCGTGGCGTCATAGCTGGCGCTGGACGGGGCAAGATCGCGCATCAATCGAACCCCAGCAGCTCGAATATGTCGCGGTCGGGCAAGGGCGCCGGGCTTGTCAGCTCTGTTCCGTTATACAAAGCATGCGCAAGCCGCAGGTATTCGGCCCGGCAGGCCAGAACATCCTCGTCGGCATCCATTTCGAACAGCGTCTTTTTCTTCAGGCGCGAGCGGCGGATGGCGTCCACATCGGGCATATGGCCAATGCGGTTGAACCCCACTTCACGGCAGAACCGGTCCACCTCGTCGGTGGCCTTCGAGCGGTTGGCAATGCAGCCCGCCAGCCGCACCTTGTAATTGGCCGATTTCGCCTGCACCGCGGCAATGATCCGGTTCATCGCATAGATGCTGTCGAAATCATTGGCGGTCACGATCACGGCCTTGTCGGCATGCTGCAAGGGGGCCGCAAAGCCGCCGCAAACCACATCGCCCAACACGTCGAAAATCACCACATCGGTGTCATCCAGCAGATGATGCTGCTTCAACAGCTTCACGGTCTGCCCCACGACATACCCGCCGCAGCCGGTGCCCGCAGGCGGGCCGCCGGCCTCCACGCACATCACGCCGCCATAGCCTTCGGTCACGAAATCCTCGGGGCGTAATTCTTCGGGGTGGAAGTCAACCTCTTTCAAAATGTCGATAACGGTGGGTTGCAACTTGCCCGTCAGGGTAAAGGTGCTGTCATGCTTGGGGTCGCACCCAATCTGCAACACCCGCTTGCCCATACTGGCAAAGGCCGCAGACAGGTTGGAAGAGGTGGTCGATTTCCCGATCCCGCCCTTGCCATAGATGGAAAACACCGTGGCACCTTCAATCTTGGTGGCGGGGTCCAGATGCACTTGCACCGAGCCTTCGCCGTCCCGGCCTTTCAGGTCTGGCATCTCGTCTTTGGGGCTCATGGTGTGTTTCCCTTCATCTTTGCATAAATATCCCGGGGGTGCGGGGGCTGGCCCCCGCGTGCCGGAATGGGCGATTGTGTGGCGAGGTTGCTCATTCGGCGGCAATCCCTTCCACGCGGTCTTCGATCTCGTCTGCGGCATTTTGCAACGCGGCCAAGGTGGCGGCGTCGGGTTGCCAGTAGTTGCGTTCCGATGCTTCGATCAGACGGCCCGCCATACGCGCGCTGGCTTGCGGGTTCAGGTCTGCCAACCGTTTGCGCATGGCTTCATCCAGCACAAAGGTTTCCGACAGGCGCTGATAGACCCATGGCTCTACCGTGCCGGTCGTGGCCGACCAGCCCAGCGTGTTGGTGACCTGCGCTTCCAACTGGCGCACGCCCTCTGCCTTGTGCTCCAACAGCGCCTCGTAGAATTTGGGGTTCAGCGCACGTGACCGCGTTTCCAGTGCGATCTGGTCGCGCAATGTGCGCACTTGCCCCGCGCCGCGCGTCTGGTCGCCAATATAGACGGGCGTATCCTGCCCGCCGCGCGCACGTTTTACCGCACGGGCAATGCCGCCAAGCGTGTCGAAATAATGGTCGACCGTGGTCACGCCCAACTCGACCGACTCAAGGTTCTGATAGGCCATGTCCACGCGCGACAGCGAGGATTTCAGCAAATCGGGCTGCGCCACGGGCTTGCCGTTCACGCCGTAAGCAAAGCCCTTGCGGGTCTGGTAGGCATCGGCCAATTCGTCTTCGTCCCCGAAGGTGGAGCTGTCGACCAGTGCGTTTACATTTGACCCGTAAGCGCCCTCGGCATTGGAATAGACGCGCAAAGCCGCGGTTTCCAACGGGATGTTCAATTCCTGCGCGGTTGCCATGGCATGCGCGCGGATGAAGTTTTGCGATGCGGGTTCATCCGCCAGTGCCGCTTTCAGCGCGGCTTCGGCCAGCAGGCGGGTTTGCAGCGGCAGCAGGTCGCGGAAAATCCCCGACAGCGTCATCACTACGTCAATGCGCGGACGGCCAAGGTCCGAGAGCGGGATCAGGTCCGCGCCCGACAGGCGGCCATATGCGTCAAAACGGGGCGTTGCGCCGATCAGCGCCAGCGCCTGCGCAATCGGCCCGCCATCGGATTTGATATTGTCCGACCCCCAGAGCACCATCGCCACGGACCGTGGCAGGGTTGGGTGCGCATCGAGCAGTTTTTGCGCCTGCACTTTACCCTCGCGCAGCGCGAAGGCGGTGGGCATGCGGAACGGATCGAACGCATGAATGTTGCGCCCCGTCGGCACGATCTGCGGCGCGCGGATCAGATCCCCGCCTGGAACCGGAGCGATAAACTCGGCACTCAGCGCGCGCATGATACCGTCCAGTTCGTGATCTCCTTGCAGCGCCAGATCCATCGTCGCGCGGGTGGTATCGTCGCAATCAACCTGCGCCAGCAGATGCGCGCGGGCGGCCGCATCCATCTTGCGGCCCACGATGTGCAGACCCTCTGGGATCAGCGCGTCTTCCAGTTCCAGCAGTTTCAGCCACAGCGTATCGGGCGCGCCGGTCATATCCAGCGCCTTCGCTTGATCGGCGATCAAGGCTTCCAGATCGGCGCGGGTCTCGGCGTCATCCTCTTCGACACGGCGCCAGCGTTGCAGGCTGTCTTTCAGCTCTTGCAGGCCCTTATACAGCCCCGCATGCGCAACCGGTGGTGTGAGATGGGTAATCGTCACGGCCCCAGAACGGCGCTTGGCAAGCGAGGCCTCAGAGGGGTTGTTGGCGGCATACAGATAGATATTCGGCATCTCGCCGATCAGCCGATCAGGCCAATCGCGCGCGCCCATGCCCGCTTGTTTGCCAGGCATGAATTCCAGCGCGCCATGCATCCCGAAATGCAGCACCACATCGGCGGCATAGGTATTGCGCAGCCACAGATAGAACTGGGTAAAGGCATGCGTGGGGGCGAAGCCGCGCTCGAAGAGCAGGCGCATCGGGTCGCCCTCATACCCGAAGGTGGGCTGCACGCCGACAAAGACATTGCCGAACTGGTGACCCAGAATGAACACGCCGCGCCCGTCGGACTGGATGCGACCGGGGGCAGGCCCCCACACGTCTTCAATCGCTTTCAAAGGCGGGCAGTTCCTGACCATCTCATCTGCGCTGACATGCGCCGCGACATTGGCTTCTTGCCCATATTGCGCGGCATTGCCCTTCAGCACCATCTCGCGCAGGGCGTCGACATTTTCAGGCACATCAAGGCTATAGCCCTCGGCTTTCATTCGGGTCAGGGTGTTGAACAGGCTTTCAAACACGCTCAGATACGCCGCCGTGCCAACTGCGCCCGCATTGGGCGGAAAGCCGAACAGAACGATCCCGACCTTCTTCGTGGCATTTTCCTTGCGGCGCAATTGCACCATGCGCAGGGTCTTTTCTGCCAGCGAGATGATCCGCTCATGGCAAGGTGCCATCTCGCGTGATCCGGTTGTGACGTGGCACGCCATATGGCAGCCGGTGCAGGTTTCGGCACCGTGGCGGCCTGCGAACACCGTGGGGTTGGTCGCGCCGTCAATCTCTGGCAGCGCGATCAGCATGGTGGTTTCCACGGGGCCAAGGCCGGTGCCCGACCCGCCCCATTGGCCAAGCGTCTGAAACTCCAGCGGATGCGCGACCATGTAGGGCACGTTCAAATCGCTGAGCGTTTCCACCGCAGCCGGGCTGTCATTATAGGCAGGGCCGCCCACAAGGCTGAACCCGGTCAGCGACAAAAGCGTGTCGACCTGCCCTTTGTGATACGCATCAATCGCGGGGCGGCCATCAAGCCCCCCGGCAAACGCGGCGCGCACGGTCAGGCCTTTGGCCTCCAGCGCGCGGATCACGGCGTCATAATGCGCAGTGTCATTGGCCAGAACGTAGGACCGCATAAGCAGCACGCCCACGGTGCCGACACTGTTCGCAGGGCGCGGAAGGGCATCGGGGTTGGTGGTGATGCGCTCTGGCAAATCGGGGTGATACAGGCCCACTTCGGGGTAATCGATGGGGGCGGCGGCTGTGACCTGCCCCCAGTCGGGCCGGTTCGAATAGCGCCCGATCAGGAAACGCATCATCGATTCAATATTGTCGTCGGACCCACCAAGCCAATATTGCATCGACAGGAACCAAGCGCGCAGATCCTGCGCCTTGCCGGGGACATAACGCAGAATTTTGGGCAAGCGGCGCAGCATGCTCATCTGTTTCGCACCAGAGGCAGGCTTGGATTTGTCGCCCCCGCCACGCAGTTTTTTCATGATCTTGGCAATGCCCGTGGCGGGTTTGGCCATGTCCAGATCGCCCATTTTCGTGAGCTTCACGATCTGCGGGTCGGAAATGACGCCGACGAACGCATCGCAACGCGCGCGCGCCGTCTGCATTTCGGGCAGGCAGGCAAGGACGTGTTCTTCGATAAACAGAAGGTTTGCGCAGACGATATCTGCGGCGTTGATCGCGGCTTTCGCCCGCGCCAGCGCGTCCGGGTTTTCGGCCCATTCTGCGGCGGCATGGACCGACACTTCCAGCCCCGGAAAATCGGCTTGCAGACGCGGCAGGATGCGCTCTGCCGGGCCAGCCGCATGCGCGTCGAGCGTGACGACGACAAAGCGGTAAGGCTTGGGCTGGATGTGCTGACTATCGAGCATAATGCGCCTTTGCCTCATAAAGCGTGTCGACCGAGATCTCGTGCAGGCCCTTTTCGGTGGCGAAGGCCTCGGTGTTGCGCCGCGCCTTGCCGCGCACGAAGAACGGGATTTTTTTCAACTCGCGCTCGGCGCAGGACAGCCAGACGACATTTTCATGCGCAGCTGCGACCGCTTCGGGGGATGCGTCGGGCGGGGCCATCGAGGCACCTTCCGCCGCGGCCGCAGGGGCGGCGGGTGCGCTGACCTCGGCGCGGGGCGCGTGACCGCCATGATGTGAGGGGCCGGCATCGTCGTGGAATTCAAAATCGTCGCGGAACATGTGCAGAAGGTGCTCTTCCAGCCCCATGACCAGCGGGTGAACCCATGTATCAAACAGCACATTCGCGCCCTCGAACCCCATCTGGGGCGAGTAGCGGGCGGGAAAATCCTGCACATGGACGGGGGCCGAGATGACCGCGCAGGGGATGCCCAAGCGCTTGCCAATATGGCGCTCCATCTGGGTGCCGAGGATCATCTCGGGCGCGGCGGCCTCAATGGCGGCTTCGACATCGAGGTAATCATCGGTAATCAGCGCCTCTAGCCCGAATTCCTTCGCCAAGGCGCGCAGGGGTCGGGCCTGTTCGCGGTTGTAGCAGCCCATACCGCAGACTTCGAAGCCCATTTCGTCGCGCGCCACTTTGGCAGCGGCCATGACATGCGTGCCATCGCCGAAGAGGAAAACGCGCTTGCCGGTGAGGTAAGTGCTGTCGACCGACGCGGCCCACCACGGCTGGCGCAGGCGGCTTTCATCTACCGGCAGGTCGGCCCCGGAGAGCGCGCGCACTTCATCTATGAAGGCGCGGGTCGCATTGGCCCCGATGGGGATTGTCTTGGTGAAGGGCTGCTCATGTTCCTTTTCCAGCCAGCGCGCAGCGGATTCGGCGGTTTCGGGATAGAGCAGCACGTTGAAATGCGCAGCCCCCATGCGTTTGATGTCGGACGGGCTGGCGCCCATGGGCGCGGCCACGTTCACCTCTATGCCCATTTCCGACAGCAGGCCGGTGATTTCGGCCAGATCGTCGCGGTGACGGAAGCCCAAGGCGGTGGGCCCAAGGATGTTGCAGGTCACACGGTCGGTCCGGGCCATGGGTTTGGCGAGCGTGCGGCAGATCTGCAAGAACGCCTCGTCGCACCCGAAATTCTCCTTGCGCTGATAGCTGGGCAGTTCCAGCGCAATCGCGGGCACGGGCAACCCCATGGTTTCGGCCAGACCGCCGGGATCATCCTGGATCAGTTCAGCGGTGCAGGACGCGGCGACGATCAGCGCTTCGGGCTGGAAGCGGTCATAGGCGTCCTGACAGGCAGTTTTGAACAGACCCGCCGTATCGGCGCCCAGATCGCGCGCCTGAAAGGTGGTGTAGCTGACTGGCGGGCGGTGGTTGCGCCGCTCGATCATGGTGAAGAGCAGGTCGGCATAGGTGTCGCCCTGCGGCGCGTGCAGCACCATATGCATGTCGCGCATGCCGGTGGCGACGCGCATCGCGCCCACATGGGGCGGGCCTTCATATGTCCAGACGGCGAGTTTCATGGCTGATCTCCGGGGCGCTGCCCCGGACCCCGGGATATTTGTGCAAGGATGAAGGAGGCGGTCATTCGGCGGCCTCCAGACGGTTGGGGTGCTGACGCGCGAGAAGTTCGCGGCGGCGCAGCGGGCGGGCGAAGAGCGACGCAAGATCGCCGGCCTGCTCATAAAAATGCACCGGCGTGAACACGAGTTCGATCGCCCATTTCGTGGCCAGACCTTCGGCTTCCAGCGGGTTGGCAAGGCCAAGGCCGCAGACGGTCAGGTCGGGGCGGGTGGCGCGCACGCGGTCGAGTTGCAGGTCCACATCCTGCCCTTCGGAGATGACCGGGCCTTTGGCGATGAGGTCCAGTTCCGGCCCGTGAAGGTCTGTGTGCAAGTAGGGGGTGGAGATTTCGACCGCTTCCATGCCGCATTCGCGGGTCAGGAAGCGCGCGAGCGGGATTTCCAGCTGGCTGTCAGGCATGAAGAAAATACGCTTGCCGCGCAGTGTGGTCGCGGCGGCGGCGATGGCCTTTTCAGCCCGCGCGCGCGGGGCGGCGACGACCTGGTCGACCTTTTCGGGCGCGATGCCGAATTCGGCGGCAACGGCTTTCAGCCAGAGGGTGCTGCCCTCTGCGCCGAAGGGGAAGGGCGCGGCGATGCGCGTCGCCCCACGGCGCTGAAGGGCGGCATGAGTGTCGCCCGCGAACGGCTGGGTCAGCGCGTAGACGGTGTTCGGGCCGATGCTTGGCATGTCTTCGGCGCGGCGGGCGGGCAGGCAACGCACGGGCGAGATGCCGATTTGCGCCAAGAGATCGAGCGCCTGGTCTTCGACCACGTCGGGAAGGGCGCCAACCAACAAAAGTTCGCGCGCTTGCGTTTCGGGCAGGGACGGCACGAGGGCGGCAAGGCAGGCGTCCTCGCCTTCTGTGAAGGTGGTTTCAATGCCAGAGCCCGAATAATTCAGCACCCGCACCTTTGGCCCGTGCTGCGCGCTCAGCCGTTCGGCGGCGCGTGACAGGTCCAGCTTGATAACCTCTGACGGGCAGGAGCCGACAAGGAAAAGCTGCTTGATATCGGGCCGGCGGGCCAGCAGGCGCGCGACTTCGCGGTCCAGCTCGGCATTGGCATCGGCCATGCCAGCCAGATCTTTTTCCTCCAGAATCGCGGTGCCGAAACGAGGTTCGGCAAAGATCATGACGCCCGCCGCCGATTGAAGCAGATGCGCGCAGGTGCGCGAGCCGACGACCAGAAAGAACGCGTCCTGCATCTTGCGGTGCAGCCAGATAATGCCGGTCAGACCGCAAAACACTTCGCGCTGGCCACGTTCACGCAGGACGGGGGTGTCGCGGCAGCCTGTGTCAAGGGGGGCGTTCATGCTGTCACCTCCAGCGTACCGCCCAGCCGTGCCATGCGCAGTTTCCACAGGAATTGCCCGGCATTGACGAAATATGCGATGTAAGCCACGAGCGCGAGGATCATCAGGTTGGTCGGACCCATGGAGCCTGCGAAAAGCGCGGCGATGTAGATCGTGTGCAGCGCGATCACGCCGAAGCTGATGACATCTTCCCAGAAGAAGCTTTCGGCGAACAGGTATTGGCCGAACACCTCTTTTTCCCAGATCGCGCCAGTCACCATGATTGTATAAAGCGCGATGGTCTTGAGCACGACGGATGCGGTCGCGAGGCCATAACCTTCGCCTGTCATCAGGTAGCGGATCACCAGCGCGGCAGAAACAAGGCAGATCACCAGTTGCACCGGGGCCAGAATGCCCTGCACCAAGGTCCAGCGCGAGGCGTCGCGGCGTGCGCGTTGCTCTGCGGTGTAGAGTGGTTTGTGGCTTGTCGCCCCGCCCATCTGCCGTTCCCTTCTCGATTCCTTAAAGTGATGTTACTGCCCTCTCCGGCAAAGTGTCAATTAAAACTTACAACCAGTCATGTTGGGTTAATAGTGCTGGAAAATCTGGCATATTGGGCAAAAATACGCCGAAAACCCCGTTATACTTGAGGTATATAGCGGGATACTCCGGCTGTTTCGGAATGTGGCTGGAATTTGTGTAAGTTTCTTTTGACATTCTTTTGGTCAACTGCGAGACTTGAGCTTGGGAAATGCTCTGCGCTCTTCGATGACCGAACCGACGCCTGGAGCAAACTGTGAGGACGATGTGGATCATCACGGCCAGACAGATCGGCGAGGCGATGGCGGCTCTGGTGGCGCGCTGACGCAATTCGCGTTTCGCGTGGTTTCGGAACTGCGGCGCAACACGCAGATTGAAACCGGCGTTCCGCAGGATGATGTGCTGAGCTTGCTGCTGCGCCACGCCTTGAACGGTAATACCGAACCGCTGGGCTCTCTGTATAACGAGATGAAGCGCCGCGGCATCGCTGCCGAAGAAATTATCGATACATATTTCCCCGCTGCCATTACCCGGATCGGCAATGAATGGCACGAGGGCGATCTGGATATTCTGCAGGCCACGCTGCGCATGTCGCGTTTGCAGGCTTTGTTGCGCGAACTTGGGCGCGCTTGGGTGTCGGATAGCGTTGGCGGCCCCGGTGGCCCGAGGGTTCTGCTGGCCTTGCCCGGCGGTGAGCAGCACACGCTGGGGGCGATGATCGCCGCCAACCAGATGCGGCGGATCGGCGTGTCTGTTTGTGTCTGCCTTGTCCCGAACCCGTCACTGCTGGAGCAGAAACTGCTGAACAATCGTTTTGATGCCGTTTTTGTCTCTGCCTCAAACCGTTCTTGCCTTGCGTCTTGCGTTGAATTGGTGAAGAAAATTCGTGGGTTGCCGCTCGGCGATCTACCGGTTGTTTTGGGTGGCGGCATATTGAAAGAATTGCAGGAAGACATGGATCTCAAGGCTTTGGCCAACCATGTCGGTGCCGACTTGGCGACGTCTGATGTGACCAAGGCACTTGCAGTATGTGGCTTTAGCAATAAGGCGCAGGCTGCAGAGTAGTCAGGACGTCAAACTACGGTTTGCCTTGGGTAGACCCAGTATGGGAGCAAGTCGCACGTGTCGAATGATGGTGCCAATTTTCAGTCGGACGGCGCGGTCCCCATCCTGAGGGACCCTGTCGTTACATCTGTCGTGGCAACACTTTCCGATGTGTCGCTTGTCATCGGGCAGGATGGCCGGGTGCGTGCCGCCGTCGCAAAGCCGGACTCTGGCTTTGCCGGTGTTGTGAAGTCCTGGATCGGCCAGGCATTCGCAGCGTCGCTGGACGGCGATTCCGCCGACAGGTTTCGTGCGCGCTGCGAGGATCTGTCCGCCCGCGCCCAATCTGGTGAGGCGTCGCCGTTCCGCTGGGTCGAACTTGTGCATAAGGGCGTTGGTAGCGGCGGGGTGCCGGTGCGTTACGCCATGCATTGGGTCAGCCAAAGCGATGAGGTCTTGCTTCTGGGGCAGGATCAACGCCCGGTCATGGAGATGCAGCAGCAGCTCATGAACGCGCAGATCGCGCTGGAGCAGGATTACGAATCTCAACGCGAGCTTGATACACGCTACCGCCTGTTGATGGATTTCACATCGGACGCGGTGGCGCTTGTCTCTGCAACGACTGGGGCAATCGTTGACCTGAACCATAATGCGGCGTCGCTGTTCGGCACATCGCGGGCCGAACTGCTCGATACGCCATTCGCTGAACGCTTCAACGGGCGTCGGCGCGGCGAATTAATGTCGGTGCTGACTTCGCCATTGGCAATTGACACGCCTGGCCCGATAGAGGTGGAGCTGAAAGTTTCGCAACGGCAGTTGCTGTTATCGTCCAAACTGTTCCGCGCTGCCGGGGAGCAACTTGTCTTCGTGCGGCTGAGCGATCCGGAACTGGGGTCGGTCGCCGATGGCAAGCTGGTCGCCAACCTGCGCCAGTTGTTCTATCGTGGTCCTGATGCGATGGTCTTTACCGACCGCGATGGTAATATCCTGTTTGCGAACGAAACTTTCCTGAACCTGACAGATGTGTCCAACCCGTCTGCGGTGCAGGGGCGGTCCGTTGCCGATTTCTTGGCGCGCGGCGTGGTGGACCTGAAGGTGCTTTTGGAAAACGCGCAGCGCGCGGGCCAGTTGCGCATGTATTCCACCAAGCTGAAAACCGATTTTGACGCCACCGTTGCCGCCGAAATTTCTGCGACCTGGCTGGATGATCGCCTGACGCCGGTTCTGGCGCTGGTGATCCGGAATGCCTCTAGCGCCGTGGCGCGGCGCAACGAGGCGGGCGCGCAAGATGCCGATATGCGCGGCGTGATGGAACTGGTCGGATCAAGCACTTTGAAAGACATCGTGGCCGAAACCACCAATGTCATTGAAAAGATCTGCATTGAAACCGCCATCGAGTTGACGCGTAACAATCGCGTTGCCGCCGCAGAGATGCTGGGCCTGTCGCGCCAGTCGCTTTATGTGAAGCTGCGGAAATACGACATGCTCTCGCGCGACGAGGACTGACGCAGTTTTCGCGGTGTTTTTAGGAAAACTGCGTCAGAGTTGATCTGTGTCAATTAATATTGTCACCCCATGTGTAAACTTACACTTACATACAGGGGAGTCGTCACATGCGGATCGTTTTCATTCACCCGAACTATCATTCCGGCGGCGCCGAGATTGCCGGCAACTGGCCACCCGCATGGGTTGCCTATCTGACGGGGGCGCTGAAGAATAACGGTTTTGACGACATCCATTTCATCGACGCGATGACAAACCATGTCGGCCCTGACGAGTTGCGCGCCAAGCTGGCCGAATTGCAGCCCGATGTTGTGGGCGCGACCGCGATCACCCCGTCAATCTATAAAGCCGAGGAATGCCTGCGCATCGCCAAAGATGTCTGCCCCGACGCCCACACCGTTCTGGGCGGTATTCACGCGACCTTCATGTTCCGTCAGGTTCTGTCCGAAGCGCCCTGGATTGACGTTATCGTGCGCGGCGAGGGCGAAGAGATCATCGTCAACCTGATGAACGCGATGGCGGAGGGCCGTTGGCCCGCAGACCGCCACAAGATCAAGGGTTTGGCCTTTGCCGATGAGGGCGAGATCACCGCGACTGAGGCCGCCCCCACGGTCAAGGATCTGGACGGTATCAAACCCGATTGGTCGATCCTTGAATGGGACAAATACATCTATATCCCGCTAAACCGCAAGGTTGCCATTCCCAACATGGCGCGCGGCTGTCCCTTCACTTGTTCGTTTTGCAGCCAGTGGAAATTCTGGCGCGATTACCGCGTGCGCGACCCGAAAAAGGTCGTGGATGAGATCGAGGATCTTGTCGAGAACCATGGCGTCGGGTTCTTCATTCTTGCCGACGAGGAACCGTCGATCAACAAGAAGAAATTCATCGAATTCTGCGAGGAACTGATCGCCCGCGGCCTGCCAGAGCGCATTCAATGGGGCATAAATACCCGTGTGACCGACATCATGCGCGACAAGGATTTGCTGGGCTTTTACCGAAAAGCAGGGCTGGTGCATGTGTCCTTGGGCACGGAGGCCGCCGCGCAGATGAAGTTGGACACGTTCAACAAGGAAACCACCGTCGCCGAAAATAAGGAAGCGATCCGCCTGCTGCGCGAGGCCGATATTTTCGTCGAGGCACAGTTCATCGTGGGCCTGGACAACGAAACCCCCGAAACGCTGGAAGAAACCTACCAGATGGCGTGGGATTGGCAGCCGGATCTGGCCAACTGGGCCATGTATACGCCTTGGCCCTTCACACCTCTTTTCCAGGAACTCCGCGATCAGGTCGAGGTGTTCGACTATTCGAAGTATAATTTCGTGACGCCCATCATGAAGCCTGCCGCCATGACGCGGGGCGCGCTGCTGGAAGGGGTGCTGAAGAATTACCGGCGCTTCTACATGAAAAAGGCGCTGTTCCATTACCCGTGGCGCGGCACGGGCTATCGGCGCAAATACCTGCTGGGCTGTCTGAAAGCGTTTCTGAAAGCGGGGGTGCAGCGGCAATTCTACGATCTGGGCAAGACCGATTATTTCACCATGAAATCGCGCGATGATATTGAATTTGGTTTCGATATGACCCGCACTATTGCCGATGCGCAAATGGCCGATTGGGAAGACCACGCCGACAAGAAGCGCAAGGCGCAGGAACGCCGTGATGCGTTGCGCGCCCAAGGCAAGGCGCGGGCGGTGGAACGCAACGCCGCCAAGGCTTGCGGGGGCGGGTCGCAGCAGATGGACGAGTCTCGCAGCTTCAAAATGCCCAATGGCGCAACGCCCACCCGCACGGAACCGGCGGAGTAACGCATCATGGCTGCCCTCGCACAGGACAGGGCACGGATTGGCCCAAACGCCATTTTGCAACATTTGCCGGTGTTGGATAATGCCATCGGCGAGCGCTTGCGCGTCGCTCTCTTGCACCGCGCAGGCGTGGCGGAACCGCCGCAAGATGCAGGTATGTTGCCCGAAGATGAGGTCGCGCGTCTGCATCACGCCGTGCGCCTGTTCCTGCCTGACCGCGCCCCGGATATTCAGCGCGCGGCGGGGTTGGCAACCGGGGATTACATTCTGGCGCACCGTATCCCGCCGCTTGCGCAACGTCTAATTCGTGCCCTGCCTGCGCCCTTGGGCGCGCGTTTACTGGCGCTTGCGATCACCAAGCACGCTTGGACCTTTGCCGGGTCGGGCGCGTTTCGTGTGCTGGGGTTTGCCCCGTTGCGCGTGGAAATCCGCGATAACCCTCTGGCGCAGCATGCCGCCGACGCGCCCATCTGCCATTGGCACGCCGCCGTGTTCGAACGCCTGTTTGGCGCGTTGGTCTGGCCGGATGTGCGGGTTGTGGAAGAGCACTGCACTGCCATGGGTGCACCCGGCTGCATCTTTCGCATCGCGCCCCGCACCTGATGCGGGGCCTCTGAGCGGACTTTCGGTGTGTCAATTCAACTTTACACTTGCGCGACTCAAGGTTGACAGGCAAGATTTACACCATGACTGTAAACGATAGTATACCAGCGCGCCTGCCGCATCCCGCCGCCATGTTGGAGCTGATAAAGCCCATCACATGGTTTCCGCCGATGTGGGCGTATCTGTGCGGCATCATCTCCGTGGGTGTATGGCCTGAAAACTGGGCTTTGGTGGTTCTGGGCGTGCTCTTGGCCGGTCCCATCGTTTGCGGCATGTCGCAGGCCGCGAATGATTGGTGCGACCGGCATGTGGATGCCATCAACGAACCCGACCGCCCGATCCCGTCGGGCCGTATTCCGGGGCGCTGGGGCCTCTATATTGCGCTGGCGATGAGCGTGCTCTCGCTGGGCGTCGGCTGGTTGCTGGGGCCGTGGGGCTTTGGCGCGACTGTCGTGGGCGTGCTGGCCGCTTGGGCCTATTCGGTCGAACCCATCCGCGCCAAACGGTCGGGCTGGTGGGGGCCGGGGCTTGTGGGCCTCAGCTATGAGGCCCTGCCATGGTTCACCGGTGCCGCCGTGATCGCCGCAGGAGCACCAAGTTTCGAGATTGTCGCGGTGGCCGTGCTTTACGGCCTTGGCGCGCATGGCATCATGACGATCAATGATTTCAAGGCAATCGAGGGCGACCGCCAGATGGGGCTGAAATCCTTGCCCGTCACGCTCGGCCCGGTCAATTCGGCCACGGTTGCAGGCACTGTCATGGTGCTGGCGCAACTGCTCGTTATTTGCCTGTTGGTGATCTGGGGCAAACCGATCCATGCCGCCGTGATTGCCCTTGGCGTTGGCGTGCAGATCTGGGCGTTAGGGCGCTGGCGCAGCGACCCGGCAAAACTGGCCCCATGGTTTAACGGCACCGGCGTTGGCCCCTACGTGCTGGGCATGATGGTGGCCGCTTTCGCACTTCAAGGACTGCCCGCATGACACTGAGTTGGCTGCAAATTTTCCGCCTTGGGTTGGTGCAGGCCGCGCTTGGAGCGATTGTCGTTCTTATGACCTCAACCCTCAACCGCCTGATGGTGGTGGAACTGGCGCTGCCCGTGGTGCTGCCCGGTGCGTTGGTGGCCCTTCATTACGGTGTGCAGATCACCCGCCCACAATGGGGCCATCTGGCCGACCAGGGCGGCAACCGGACGCGCTGGATCATCGCGGGCATGGCGCTGCTGGCGCTTGGCGGGGTGGGTGCCACGCTGGCCATTCCGCTTTTGGAGAGCAATCTTGCCTTGGGTCTGGCCGTGTCGGTGGTGGCCTATGCCGTCATCGGGCTTGGCGTGGGCGCGTCCGGCACCTCGCTTCTGGCCCTGCTGGCGACTGCGACCGCCGAACACCGTCGTCCCGCCGCAGCCACCATCACATGGCTGATGATGATCGCGGGCATTGCGCTGACAGCCATAACGGCGGGTAAATTTCTCGACCCCTACAGCCATGCGCGTCTGTTGGTGGTCGTGGCTGTCATTTGTGCTGGCGCGGTCGCGCTGACCATTCTGGCGGTCTGGGGCATAGAGCGGCGCGTCATCGCACGCCCAGCCCCGCCCGCACAAAGTTTTCGCGACGGCATCCGCGACATCTGGGCCGATACCCGCGCGCGGCATTTCACCTTTTTCGTGTTCCTGTCCATGACCGCCTATTTCATGCAGGAACTGATCCTAGAGCCCTATGCAGGGCTGGTTTTTGGCTTCACGCCCGGCCAATCCACCTCCATGTCGGGCGCGCAGAATGGCGGCGTGTTCTTGGGTATGGTGCTGGTCGGCGTGGCGGCCACGGGCTTTCGCTTGGGCAGTCTGCGTGTTTGGGTCATGGCAGGTTGCACCGGGTCGGCGGTGATGCTGATCGCCATTGCCGGGGCCAGTTTTTGGGCGCTGCCCTTGGTGCCGCTGGTTGTGGCGCTGGGGTTCTTCAACGGCATGTTCGCGGTCGCGGCCATCGGGTCGATGATGCAGCTTGCGGGCGAGGGCGCGGATAAACGCGAAGGCGCGCGCGTTGGGCTTTGGGGCGCGTCGCAAGCTATCGCGGCGGGCTTTGGCGGGCTGACCGGCGCGGCCTTGGTGGACCTTGCGCGCAGCCTGATGCCCGTGGCCGACGCGTTCGGCGCGGTGTTTTTGTTCCAAGCCACTCTTTTCATCGCGTCCGCCTATCTGGCCGCACGTATCATGACACCGCGCGCCACGGCGCTGCTGGTTCCGGGGGAATAAACCATGACATATGATGTCTTTATCGTGGGCGGCGGCCCGTCTGGTGCGACGGCAGCGGATGATCTGGCGCGCGCGGGTCACAAGGTGGCGCTGCTGGACCGGGCCGGGCGCATCAAGCCCTGCGGTGGGGCGATCCCGCCGCGCGCGATTGCCGATTTCGACATTCCCATGTCCCAAGTGGTCGCGCAGATCACCACGGCGCGGATGATTTCGCCCACCGGGCGGGCGGTGGATATTCCGATTGAAAACGGCTTTGTCGGCATGGTTGACCGCGAGCATTTCGACGAATTCCTGCGCGAACGCGCTGCCGCGCACGGGGCAGAGCGGCTGACCGGCACCTTCCTGCGCATCGAGCGGGACGCGGATGGCACCCATGTCGTTTGGCGGGACAAGGCGTCGAAGGAAGAACGCCGCAGCCCGACCAAGCTGGTGATCGGTGCCGATGGCGCGCGCTCGAACGTGGCCCGCGCCGAAGTGCCGGGGGGCGACAAGATCCCCTATGTGATTGCCTATCATGAGATCATTAAGGCGCCGCCTGCCAATGACAGCTACAACCCCGACCGCTGCGATGTGATCTATGATGGCCGCATCTCGTCCGATTTTTACGGCTGGGTGTTTCCGCATGGCAAAAGCTGTTCGGTTGGCATGGGCACGGAAAAGCCAGAGGCCGATCTGAAAGCTGCCACCGCCGATCTGCGCGCGATGTCCGGCCTGTCGGGCTGTGAAACCATCCGCCGCGAAGGCGCGCCTATTCCGCTGCACCCGATGGACCGGTGGGACAATGGCCGCGACGTGGTGCTGGCGGGCGATGCGGCGGGCGTGGTTGCTCCTAGCTCTGGCGAGGGGATTTATTACGCTATGGTCGGGGGCCGCGTGGCGGCGACGGCGGCGCAAGCGGCGCTCGCCTCTGGCAAGCCCAAGGATTTGGCATTGGCGCGTAAGCTGTTCATGCGCGAGCATAAAACCGTGTTCAAGGTGTTGCGCTCGATGCAGGATGCCTATTACAAATCCGACGATCGGCGCGAACGGTTCGTGAGCCTATGCCACGATATCGACGTGCAGCGCCTGACATTCGAGGCGTATATGAACAAGAAACTGGTGGCCGCACGCCCCATGGCGCATCTGCGCATTGGTGTGAAAAACCTGTTACACCTAAGCGGGCTTGTGCGCCCGAATTTCACATGAGCTGTCTGATCCCCGCATGGGAAGATGGCGAATTGCGCGCGCTGGATAAGCTGGACGTGCATAAGCGCGGGCTGAAGCACAAGGCAATCTCGGTTTTCGTGACAGAGGGCGACCGCGTGCTGCTGCAACGCCGGGCCGATCATAAATATCATACGCCCGGCTTGTGGACAAATACCTGCTGCACGCATCCGCATTGGGGCGAATCCGATCTCGATTGCGCCAACCGGCGGCTGAACGAGGAAATGGGCATTACAGGGTTGCACCTGCGCCATGTGGCAGAGATTGAATATCGCGCAGATGTTGGCGGCGATATGATCGAGCATGAGTTGGTGCAGGTCTACACCGCGCGTGCGATGCGCGACCTGAGCATGGCTCCGAGCCCCGATGAGGTGTCGGATACCGACTGGATCAACCTGTCATCCCTGAACGCGGTGATCGAACGCTTCCCGGAACGCTTCACGCCATGGCTGCGCATCTACCTGCGCGACCATGCGGCGCAGATTTTCGGGGCCGAGCGCGCGAACGCGTTGGCCGAAGCATCGCTAAATCACTAGCGCGTGTCGCTTTCACTGGCATTCATGCGACCACTCGAACCTTATGTAATGCATATCGCGCAAAACCGGGAACCCGTTTTGCGCGATATGCTTTAGCGCGCTAGGCGAATTGCGGATTGCGCTTCCAGACTGAGAAATTCAGCGCCCCGGCAATCGTGACCCAGAGCAGATAGGGCGCAATCAGCGCGCCGGCCAGAGGATCGAGCAGGTAAAAGCTGACTACTGTCAGCGCGACCGAGGTCCAAAGACAGCATAAAACGATCATTGCCGCACGCATGCGGCGCAACCCGAAAAACACCGGCGACCAGAGCGTGTTAAAGGCGATCTGCATGGCCCAGAAGGCGAGCGCCTGCTGCGAGCCGTCGATCAGTGCCACGCGCATCGCGGCATAGGACATGGCGATATAGAGCGTGATCCAGACCAGCGGGAACATGAAGCCCGGTGGCGTCCAGACGGGTTTGTCCAGATTGTCATACCATGTGCCCGGCTCGAACATGGCCCCGGTTGCCCCGGCAGCGCCGCAGGCGGCGAGGAAGGTCAAAAACAGCATCCAGTCCATACGCGCACCTTTTCTGATCAAGTGGTCTTGACCTAATAGTGCCCCCTTGCGGGGGCAAGCCTTTACTGGAGCGCCCTTGCGGGCGCAGTTGGTCTGCTTGGTATTTGGTCAGACCTAAGTCATGCGCTGCGCTGGTCTAGGCCGATCTGCGCATTGCGGCGTGCAATATCATGCGCCCGCAGCCGGGTAAGCGCGTTTATCAGCGTGTCGGAGCGTCCGGTCGGGGCGTGGCCGGCGGCGGCATCGACCAAAAAGCTGACTTCGGGCGCAGCGCTTGCATAAAGCGTGGCCATGCGTGGTTGGATGGTGCTGAGGCCCGCGCGCAGGCCCGACAATGCCAGCCATCCAAGTTTGCGGGTTTTGCCGGTATGGGCGCGGCCTGTTACGCTGTCATATCCGCGCGCGCGGACCGCTCCGCCGATGCCTGCGTAAATGTGCCGTGCGGCGAAAATGCCGGGGCGACAGGCCAGCGGCAGATCCGCAATGCCCGGTTCCGAGCGCAGATAGAGGCGGCGGGCCTCTCGCAGCAGGCGGTTGGTCATGGCGCAGATTTCGGGCGTTGCGGCAGGGCGGCGCAAGAATGCCTGCGGGTCGACCCCGGCATCCGCAAACCAGTCGCGCGGCAGGTAGATCCGCCCAAGACCAGCATCTGCGCCAACATCGCGGGCGATATTGGTCAATTGCATTGCCAGCCCAAGGTCGCAGGCGCGCGCCAGCCGGTGGCGGTCGCGCACGCCCATCAGCACGCACATCATAACGCCGACCACGGCGGCGACGCGGGCGGAATAGTCCAGCACCTGCGACAAGCTGTCATATGTGCGGTCTTCGGCATCCCATGCCAGCCCTTCCAACAGCGCATCTGGCAAGGCGCGGGGCAGGGCGTGCGCCTCTATCATGCGGGTAAAGCAGCGGTCTATCGCGGCGTTGAAGGGGTGGCCCGCATAGGCGCGGTCAAGCCGGTCTTGCAGGTGCAGCACCGCTTGCACGGGGGCTGCACCTTCATCCACGGCGTCATCGGCCAGACGGCAGAACGCGTAGAGCACCAGTGACGGGTCGCGCACGCGCGCGGGCAGCAGTCTGGACGCTGCATGAAAGGACAGTGACCCGGTGCGGATCGCTGCGCGGCATTCGGCCAGATCGCTTTCGGCGCTCATTCCGCAGCCATGGGCAAAGGCGGCGCCATGGGGCGGGGCGCGTCGGGGACAAGCTGGCCCATCACCTCTGCGGTGCCGATCACGCCGGGCACGCCTGCGCCCGGATGGGTGCCTGCGCCCGCCAGATACAGGCCCGGCAGTTCCTCTGACACGTTATGCGGCCGGAAATAGGCGCTTTGCAGAATGCGCGGCTCTATCGAGAAGCCCGCGCCAAGCGGCGACAGATACCGGTCGCGGAAGGTTTCGGGCGTGAAAACAAGGCTTTCGGTCAGGTGCTGTGACAGGCCCGGCAGCAGGCGGTCTTCCAGCATTTTGAGCATCTTGAGACGGTAGGGCTCTTCCTCGACCGTCCAATCCACCCCGTTATCATGCCCCAGATGTGGCACCGGGCTAAGAACATAAAAGGTGTCATCGCCATCGGGGGCAACCGATGGGTCGGTAACAGAGGGGCGGTGAACATAGAGGCTCATATCATCCGCCAATTTGCCGCGAATGAAGATATCTTTGATATGCTCGCGGTAGCGCGGGCCGACGACTATGGTGTGATGACCCACATCGCTCCACATGTCTCGCGTCCCGCGCGTTCCGAAATACCACACGAACAGCCCCATCGACCAACGCTGACGTTTGACCTTGGCATCGGTCCAGCGGCGGCGCGCGCGGTTCCGCAGCAGGCGGGTATAGGTGTGCCCGGCATCCGCGTTCGAGATGGTGACATCGGCGCGAAGCTGCGTGCCATCGGCCAGTTGGACGCCAGATGCGCGACCATTTTCCACCGTTATTTCATCGACTTCCGTGGACATCTTCAACTGCCCACCTTGGTCGCGGATAACCTGCGCCATGGCATCGGCAATCGCCTGAACGCCACCCATGGCGTAATGCACGCCGAACTGGCTCTCTAGGTGGCTGACAAGGATATACATCGATGTCACGCGGAACGGGTCGCCGCCGATGAACAGCGGATGAAACGACAGCGCGAACCGCAAGCGCGGGTCGCGCACGCGCCGCGCGGCGTGGGCATAGACGGACCGATCCGCACGCAGCCAGACAAAGCGCGGCAACACTTTAATCAGCTCCCACAGCTCGTTCATGGGGCGGCGGCCAAGGTCCTCATATCCGAACCAGTATCGGTCTTCGGCATCGGACAGGAACTTGCGGAAACCGGGCAGGTCGCTTGGGGACAGCGCCTCGACCTCTGCCTCTGTCGCGGCCTTGTCAGCGTGCAACCGAAAGCTGGACCCATCCGCCCAGCGAATTTCGTAAAAGGGTTTCATGGGCTTGAGCGTAACGTCGCGGTCAAAATCGCGCCCGCAGGCCGCCCAAAGGTCACGTAGGCCCTGCGGCACGGTTACGATGGTTGGGCCAAGGTCAAAGCGGTGGCCGCCTTGCGTGATGGACGACCCGCGCCCGCCAACACGGTCCAACTTGTCGATAACCGTGACCTGATACCCCTTGGCACCAAGCCGCATGGCGCTGGCCAATCCGCCAAGCCCCGCCCCGATCACGATGGCCCGCGAGGGCGTAGAAGAATCAGTCATGGTCGGTTCCCGTGCCTTTTCATTGGCCTCAGCCTACACTGCGCAGATGTGTCAATCAAGGTTTACATTTGTTGCTTTACTCTGTCTAACATGTGTGACAGACTTTTTCGGAAGTCTTAGGATGGAATCGACCCATGCAGACGGTCACACTCAGCTTGTTCCGGTTTGACAGCCCGCTCTCGCGCCTTTGGGTGTTGGGGCAAATGGGGGCTGCGCGGCTGGTTTTGCCGCGTGTGCCGGGTTTGGCATTCTGGAAGCTGTGTGGTTCCGGCACAGGCGAAGGGTTCACGCCGCGCCCCAATTGGGGTGTCTGGGCAATTCTGTCAGCTTGGGAAGACATGGGGGCGGCGCGCGCAGGGCTTGCGATGAACCCTTACGCCAAGTGGCAAGCGCGTGCAGATGAACAGTACACACTCTTTATGGAGCCTGCATCCGTTCGGGGCCATTGGGGCGGGCAGCGCCCCTTCCAGCCCGCAGGAGAGGTGACAGGCCCAGTCGCGGCGATGACCCGCGCCACCGTCAAACCCGCGCGCGCCTTGCGCTTTTGGGGGCGGGTGCCGGATATCTCGGCCAAGGTGGGGTCTGACCCGAACGTGATGTTCAAGATCGGCATCGGAGAGGTGCCGCTGCTGCATCAGGTCACGTTTTCCGTCTGGCCTGATATCGCCAGCATGGCCGCTTTCGCGCGCCGTGGTCCGCATGCAGAGGCCATCCGCGCTGTCCGCGATGAGGGCTGGTTCAACGAAGAACTTTACGCCCGGTTCCGGCTGATCGGCACGGCGGGCACATGGCAGGGGCATGACCCCCTTGCGCAGACCATTCAACAGGAGGCCGCATGACGCCTTTTCCCTTTGCCGCCATTGTCGGCCAGGATGAGATGAAAACCGCGATGGTGCTGACCGCCATTGACCCGAAAATCGGCGGTGTGCTGGTGTTTGGCGACCGGGGCACGGGCAAATCTACTGCTGTGCGGGCCTTGGCCGCTCTTTTGCCGCCGATCCGCGCGGTTGCGGGCTGTCCTTGCAATTCCGCCACACCCGAAGACTGCCCCGATTGGGCACAGGTCTCCGATACCACGCTGGTCGACCGCCCGACCCCCGTTGTCGACCTGCCGCTCGGCGTGTCAGAGGACCGCGTGACGGGAGCTCTCGACATTGAACGCGCGCTGACCCGTGGCGAAAAAGCCTTTGAGGCTGGGCTGCTGGCCCGCGCGAACCGTGGCTACCTCTATATTGACGAGGTCAACCTGCTGGAGGACCACATCGTCGATTTGTTGCTCGACGTGGCGCAATCGGGCGAGAACGTGGTCGAGCGCGAGGGGCTGTCCATCCGTCACCCCGCGCGCTTCGTGCTGGTCGGGTCTGGAAACCCCGAAGAAGGCGAATTGCGCCCGCAGCTTCTGGACCGGTTTGGCTTGTCAGTGGAGGTGAAAAGCCCCAACGACATCGACACGCGGATCGAAGTTATCCGCCGCCGCGATGCTTATGAAAACGACCACGCCACCTTCATGGACCAGTGGCAGCCTGAAGATGCCGCCTTGCGCGACCGAATCCTGACTGCGCGCGTCGCTTTGCCCGAACTGAAAACCAGCAATGTCGTGTTGCACGACGTGGCCTCGGTCTGTCTTGCACTTGGCTCTGACGGGTTGCGCGGTGAATTGACGCTTCTGCGCGCCGCGCGCGCGCTTGCCGCCTATGAGGGCGCGCCCGATGTGACCCGCGATCATATCCGTGCCGCAGCCCCCATGGCGCTGCGTCACCGTTTGCGCCGCGACCCGCTCGATGATGCGGGTTCGACGGCGCGTGTTGCGCGGCAATTGGCCGAAGTGCTGCCATGACCTTTGGCTTCATCTTGCCAAAAATACTCCGGCGGGTGCAGGGGGGCAGCGCCCGCCGCATGTCGCCAGTCATATGACACCCTTCGACGACACCAGCGGGTCGCACCGGCCGCCGCCCCCTCCTGACCCTTGGGCGCAGGCGGGGCTTGCGCTAAACCTGCTGGCGATCGACCCCAAGGGCTTGCGTGGGCTGTGGCTGCGCGGGCGTGCCGGGCCGGTGCGCGACCGCGTGCTGGGCGCGATGGCGCCCTTGGCCCCGCGCAAGCTGCATCCCTTCATGCCAGAGGATGCGCTGTCGGGCGGGCTGGACCTGTCGGCCACGCTGGCGCTGAACAGTTTGCAACGCCATGTGGGGCTGTTATCCCGCGACGGGTTTCTGACGCTCACGATGGCAGAGCGATGCCCGGCAGGGCTTGCGGTGCGGCTGGGGCAGGCGCTCGATGCGCGGTCCGGTCTGGCGCTGATCGCGCTCGATGAGGCCGCCGAGGACGGCGAGGGGCTGCCGCAACCGCTTGCGGATCGCTTGGCGCTGTTTTTGGATATTGACGGGTTTGGATGGTCGGATACCGCCGACCTACAGCTTGACGCCTCGCGCATCGCAGCCGCCCAAGCGCGGCTGGGCACGATCCCCCTTAGCCCCGATGCGCTGGAACAATTAACCCGCGTGGCGCATGGTCTTGCCATTGACAGCCTGCGCGCGCCTTGGCTGGCGTTGATGGCCGCGCGCGCCCATGCCGCGTGGCGCGGCGGGCAGTCGCTGGCAGAGGGCGACTTGCGCGTGGGGGTGGAGCTTGTTCTGGCGCAGCGCGCGCGTGCGGTGCCACAGGATGCGCCGCCCGACGAAACGCCGCCCCCACCAGAGCCGCCCGAAAACGATCCCGAAGATGGGCGCGACCGCGACAGCACGGAACCGCAAATCCCGGATGATCTGCTAATTGATGCCGCCTTTGCCGCGCTGCCGCCCGGCTTGTTGGCGCGGTTGCAAGCGGCAAAAGCCGCACGCGCAGCCGCAGGCAATAGCGGCGCAGGGGCGGTGCGCAAATCCATGGCGCGCGGCCGGCCCATTCCGTCACGTCCCGGCAAGCCGGGGTCCGGCGCGCGTGTCGATGTGATCGCCACCCTGCGCCAAGCAGCACCTTGGCAACCCATGCGCCGCGCCGCCCGGCCCGATGCGCCGGACGGGCGCTTGTTGTTGATGCCGGATGATATCCGCATCAAACGCTACCGCGACCGCACCGACCGGGTGCTGATCTTCGTGGTCGATGCGTCCGGGTCTGCCGCGGTTGCCCGTCTGGCCGAAGCCAAGGGCGCGGTCGAGATCATGCTGGCCGAAGCCTATTCCGCCCGCGATCATGTTGCACTTGTCACCTTTCGCGGCGATCATGCTGAATTGGCGCTGCCGCCCACGCGGTCGCTTGTTCAGGCCAAGCGGCGGCTGGCGGGCTTGCCCGGCGGCGGGGCGACCCCTTTGGCGGGCGCAATGCAGGTCGCATTTGAGGCTGCACTTCAGGCTCGTGCGCGCGGCATGTCGCCAACGCTGGCTTTTCTGACCGACGGGCGCGGCAATATCGCGCTGGATGGCACCGCGAACCGCGCGCAGGCCGGAGAGGACGCGACAACGCTGGCCCGCGCGATCGCGGCCCGCGCGATTCCCGCGCTGGTTATCGACACCAGCCTGCGCCCCAAGCCGCAATTGTCAGACTTGGCCGCGACGATGAACGCCACGCGGATCGTGTTGCCCCGCGCCGATGCGCGCGCTATGGCCGCGACGCTTGGCGCGGCTTTGGGCAGTTAGGCAATGATGAACGAGCTTCCCGCCGACTGGCCCTTGCGCGAACGCTCCCGGATGATCCGGTGTCGTCCCCATGTCTGGCATGTGCAGACCGTGGGGCAGGGGCCGGATGTGTTGCTGTTGCACGGGGCTGCGGCGTCCGGCCACAGCTTTCATCGACTATTACCCTATTTGCCGGGCTACCGGCTTATCGTGCCCGACCTGCCCGGTCAGGGCTATACACGGGCGGGCGGGCATATGCGGCTGGGATTGGATGCCATGGCCGATGATCTGGGCAGTTTATGCGAGGATCAGGACTGGCGGCCCGTGGCGATTATCGGGCATTCAGCCGGCGCGGCGGTGGCGTTGCGTATGGCTGAAATCATGCCGCGCCCGCCGCGCGCCGTGGTGGGGATAAATGCCGCGCTTGGCCCGTTTGACGGTTTTGCGGGCTGGCTGTTCCCCAAGCTTGCAAAGGCTATGGCGACCGGGCCTTTTGCGGCGGCAGTGGTTACGAAACTGTCCTCGTCGCGTCCGCAAGTGGCGCGGTTGCTTGCGGGTATGGGCTCGCCGCTTGATGCCGAAGGGGTCGAGATGTATCGCCGGCTTGTCAGCCGCACCCGTCATATCGAAGGCACGCTTGGCATGATGGCGCAGTGGCAGTTGGAACCGCTCTTGGAACGATTGCCACAAATCGCGGTGCCGACGCTGCTGATGACAGCGGCAGGCGACAAGGCGGTTCCAACGCGCGTCTCTGCCGAGGCCGCGGCGCGGATGCCGCGCGCCACGCATCTGGCGCTACAGCATTGGGGGCATCTGGTGCATGAAGAGGCGCCTGAAGCGGTGGCGCCCCATATTGTGCAATTCCTGCATGACAATCAGGACGCGGTGAGCGCGGTCAAGGCGCGGCGGCCGCGTTAGAATATCCCGTTCGCGCGCTGCAATGCGCGAATATAGGCTACGATTTTCGTCACATCTTCATCCGTGATCTGCGGCTGTGCGGGCATGTTTCCGAAAGACCAGTGATGCGCGCGCACGCCCAAGCGGGCGGCAACGTAGAAAGACCCGTCGCCATGGTGGCTGGGTTCGTAGATGATATGCACCAAGGGCGGGCCGACGCCGTCCTTGCCCGCTGCATTTTCCCCGTGACAGGTTGCGCAGTTTTGCGCAAAGAGCACGGCGCCTTTCTGTTCCGGCGCGCTCAGTTCTGGCACCGTCACATCGACCATGACGCTTTGCGCTTGCTGTCCGCTCATGGCCCAGAATCCTGCACCGACCAGAACCGCGAAGCCCAGGATGCCAAGTTTCAGTTTCATGCGCTCAACTTCCATTCCCGTGCGCCGCTGGCCCAAGCGCGGGCGGCCTGACCGAACGCCTCGAACAAGGGGCGCGACACAGGGTCGTCTCCTGCGCGCCATTCCGGGTGCCATTGCACCGACAGGGTAAAGCCCGGCGCGCCGTTCACATACAGCGCTTCGGGCGTGCCATCAGGCGCGTGCCCGTCGATCACAATGCGCGCGCCCGCATGTTTCACACCTTGGCCGTGCAGCGTGTTTGTCATCACCTCTGGCGCGCCCATCAGACGGTGGAACACACCGCCTTGGGTAAAGCGCACAACATGGCGCAGGGCGAATTTTTCTTCCAGTGTGCCATCGGGGGGCATGCGGTGGTTCATGCGGCCCGGCAGATCGCGGATTTCGGGATAAAGCGTGCCGCCCATAGCGACATTGACCTCTTGAAACCCACGGCAGACCCCAAGAAACGGTTGCCCGCGTTCCACGCAAGCGCGCACCAGCGGCAGGGTGATCGCATCGCGGGCGCGGTCGAATGCACCATGGGCAGGGGTTTCGTGCTCGCCATATTCCTCCGGGTGGACATTGGGGCGGCCGCCCGTCAGCAAGAAACCGTCACAGACCTCCAGCAACTCTTCTACCGACACCAAAGCCGGGTCAGCGGGCACCAGAAGCGGAATGCCGCCCGATACCTGCGCCACGGCTTCGGAATTCATCGCCCCGCCCGCATGCGCCGGGTATTCGTCGTTGATAAGATGAGAATTGCCGATAATGCCGATGACGGGCCTGCGCATGTCAAATCCTTCTGCCTATAGACCTAACCTAACAATTCGCGCGGAAAGGTCGAGAGGCTGCGCAAGAGCCTGCCTGATTATGCGCTTCTGTGCCCGGCCTTTGGGCGCATAAGTGCCGGTCCGGCAAGCGCAATGGCGGGTTGGCCGGGGGATATTTCCGCAGCACTGTCCAGCCCAATGCGCATTGGCCCGCCATAGGCGCTGCGAAGATACCCCAGCAGGCTAAGCCCAGCGGTCTGGACTATGCGCCGTGGTCAGGCCGCGCCATTCGTCATGGCGGGCAGATCCACCGGGGCAGGGCCGGACGCGGCCAGCCGCCCGCCCGCGCGCACCATCTCGGTGCGGATGGCGCGGCCCGTGGCATCGTCTGTTTCCACATAGAGCCCGCAGAGCGTGGGCACGCCCATGGCCGGCTCGAACCGGGCGCGTGCCATGCCGGTGATGAAGCGCCGCATGGGTTCGTCTTTCTTCATGCCGATGACCGAATCGTAATCGCCGCACATGCCCGCGTCCGACTGGTAGGCGGTGCCGCCGGGAAGGATCTGCGCATCGCTGGTGGGAATATGGGTATGGGTGCCCACGACCACGCTGGCGCGCGCGTCGCACCAATGGCCCATTGCGGTTTTCTCGGATGTGGCCTCGCAGTGGATGTCGATCAGGCTGGCTTGCACTCTGCCACCGGGTGGGTGCGCGCGCAGCACCGGCTCTACCGCTGAAAACGGATCGGAATAGGGCTGTTTCATAAATACTTGGCCCAGTGCCTGCGCCACCAGAACACGCCGCCCGCGCGCGTCGGTGAACACATGCGCACCATGGCCCGGCGCGCCCGATTTCGCGATATTCAGGGGCCGGATGATGCGCGGTTCCTGCGCGCAGAACTCGCGCATGGCGCGTTGGTCGAAGGCATGATCGCCTAGTGTCAGGCAATCTGCGCCCGCCGCCAGCAGCGCTTTGGCATGATCGGGTGACAGGCCCGCGCCGCCGGTTGCGTTCTCGCCATTGACCACAACGAAATCCAGCGCCCAAGCCTTGCGCAGCACCGGCAACCAGCCGGTGATCGCGTTGCGGCCCGCGCGGCCCATCACATCGCCAAGAAAAAGCAGTTTCATGTCGCAAGGCTTAGGGCTGATCTTGACGCAGAGCAAGAGCGAAGCCGTGTCCGGGTGGCCCGTGGCCTGTGTTTGGATCGCTCAACTGCGCTGTAATTTTTCGCAAGCGCGCAGCGCGTCCGGCCCTGTCATGGTTTGCAGGGCATTGAGGGGTCGGACGGTTCCACGCGGGCGGGTTGCGTTATTCCGCAAAGACCCGAAGCTTCACAAGCTGGGTCAGAGGTGCATCAAGCGCCCGAAATGCCGCCAATGATAATTGGCTGCCCGCGCTTGGGGCCGCGCCAGAGGGGCGCAGTTCCACACGCACCGTGCCGTTGCCATCGGCGCGCGCGACCCGGCCTTGTTGCACGCGCGTGACCAGCCCTGTGCGCAGCCATAGCCCCGGTTCCGTCGGGCTGCCAAGGTTAGCCAGCGTTTCGCCCAGCCCTGCACCGCTTTGACCTGCGCTTGTGTTGGCAGCGAGGTCCGAAGCGCCCTCTGTATCGGCACCCCGGTCGGGGCGCGCTTGCGGGCGCGGGGTCTCAGAATCGGGACGCGCCACCACAACGTCGGCTGCGCCCGGCGTGTCTGGATTCCACATATCCAATGGCGCCAGCGCGCAGCCCGCCAGAATACCGATTCCACAAAAAAGAATGATGCTAGATTTCATGCCGGGCAGGTTAATACCGATGCTGTTGCGCGGCAATCACATATCCTCTTGTCGGTGGCCGGGGCAGTGGCTACCTTGCCGGTATGACAGCCCCCTTGATCGACCCTTTCGCCCGCCCGATTTCTTACTTGCGCGTCTCTGTTACGGACCGCTGCGATTTTCGCTGCGTCTATTGCATGTCGGAAAACATGACCTTCTTGCCCAAGAAGGAACTTCTGACGCTGGAAGAACTGGATCGGATGTGTTCGACCTTCATTCGGTTGGGGGTGGAAAAGCTGCGCATTACCGGGGGCGAACCCTTGGTGCGCAAGGGGATCATGACGTTCTTCCAGAACATGCGGCGGCATCTGGACAGCGGCGCTTTGAAAGAGCTGACGCTGACCACCAATGGCAGCCAGTTGCGCAAATTCGCGGGCGAATTGGCCGAATGCGGGGTGCGGCGGATCAATGTGTCGCTGGACACGCTGGATGACCAGAAATTCGCCGATGTCACGCGCTGGGGCAAGCTGGCTCAAGTGCTGGACGGGATTGACGCCGCACAAGCAGCGGGGATGCGGGTCAAGCTGAATGCGGTGGCGCTGAAAGGCTTCAACGAGGATGAACTTTTCACCCTGACGGAATTCTGCGCCGCGCGCGACATGGACCTGACCTGGATAGAGGTCATGCCGATGGGCGATCTGGGCAACGAGGACCGGCTAGACCAGTATTGGCCGCTGTCGGACCTGCGCAAGCGATTGGCGGAACGCTACACGCTGACCGACCTGGCAGAACGCTCTGGCGGCCCGGCGCGCTATGTGCGGCTGGAGGAGACGGGCCAGAAAATTGGCTTCATCACGCCGCTGACGCATAATTTTTGTGAAAGCTGCAATCGCGTCCGGCTGACCTGCACCGGGGAGCTTTACATGTGCCTTGGCCAAGAGGATATGGCCGATCTGCGCGCGCCGCTGCGGTCGTCGGATAGCGATGCCCCCTTGGAACTGGCCATTCGTAACGCGATCAGCCGCAAGCCCAAGGGCCATGATTTCGACTATTCGCGCCAAGCTGTGGATGGGCAGATGACCCGACATATGAGCCATACGGGCGGTTAGGCCGCAGCTTCGGTGATGCCTTGCGCCGCCTGCACGAATTCGGGGCGCAACATATGCGTGACGCCGTTCCGATCGAGGTAGGCCATGAAGCGCGCCAGATTTGCCGGAAACGCGGCTTTGAACGCGCTGTAATCGGTGGCGGCGGCCAAGTCCTCTATGCAAATTCGCGGCCCGACCGCGCCATGCGGAATCTGCGGTAGGGACAGGTGGTTGCACAGTTCTTGTGTGCGCATGTCATGTACCAGCCACAACGCGGGTACCCCCGCTTGCAGGGCGATCATGTTGCCATGGAACCGTGTGCCGAAGGCAAAATCATTATTCTTAAAATGTGATTGCCAGCTATCAACATCGTAGAACGTGTGGAACCGCTCCCGGATGAAGGCATGATAGGCGCGCGCTTTATCAGGATCGGTGCCGATTAGTTTTCGCACCGTGGGCCATGTTCCAAAGGCGTGATTGCCCGAGACCAGATCGGCGGCAGACAGGGCCTGCGCGGCGATTGCCTGTTCCAACGGATTGCCTTGGCCGATTATATCACAGCCCGCCTGCATCATAAGGTTCAGCACATGCCGCTCATCCGGTCCGAAGGACACATGGCCGACAGGCGCTTTTGGGCGGGTAGGGGCCTTTGGCAGACGCCCCCAATTCGCGATACCGGCCACATAGGCGGATTGGCACCCGATCAATTCGACATTCGTGACCCCGTATTTGCGGCACAAATCGGCGGTATAGGCCCCGCGCACCGCTATAGACTGGGACAGGTCCGCGATCACCCGCAGCAAGCGCACTGAGCGGGAGTCCACCTCTGCATCGGCTAGCGATTGTCCCAGAGCCGCCTGACACCCGAACCCGAATGTCACGACAGGCAAACCGGTTTTTTCAAGAAAATCCGCCATGCGGGCATGGCTTTCGATGTAGCCGGGCACTTTGTTGACATGCAGCATTGTCGCGGCAACGAAGGCCAGATGGCTGTAAGTCTGCCGCGCGCGCGCTGCGGTTTCGGGATCGTCAAGCTTGCTGAGGGGCTGTGGCTTGCGAAAGATCGACCGCGCGGCGTGGCCATGCACGATATTGCCGGTATTGTCCTTGGACCCAGGGTTCAACCGTGCCGGGTTCCCCAGAAAACCGATTGTCGTCATTGCCAGCGCTTTCATGAAAAGGCTTAGTCACGCAAAGCGTTATACAATCGCCATAGGTATTTCAATGCAGCTTGGATTCTGGTTATTTCAGGCATTGCAACAGGTGCTGCGCCTGCGATAACGAACAAGACCAGAACAGCAGGAAAGTCCAGACAGGCATGCACTTCACGGTTGCAATAGATGGCCCCGCCGCAGCGGGCAAAGGCACGATCAGCCGCGCCATTGCGCGCGAGTTCGGGTTTGCGCATCTGGATACCGGCTTGCTGTATCGGGCCGTCGGCATGAAGGGTGGCGATCCGATTGTTGCGGCGCGGAACCTGTCCTCGGATGATCTGGCGCGCGATGGGTTGCGCAGCTTGGCGGCAGGCGAGGCCGCAAGCCGTGTTGCCGTGTTGCCGGATGTGCGCGCGGCGCTGGTGGCGTTTCAGCGCGATTTCGCGCAGCGCGCGGGCGGCGCGGTTCTGGATGGGCGCGATATCGGCACCATCATTTGCCCCGAGGCCGAGGTGAAACTGTTTGTCACTGCCAGTGCCGAAACCCGTGCCCGCCGCCGCTGGTTGGAAGCGGGAGAGGAAGGCAGCTACGAAGAGGTCTTGGCGCAGGTCCGCGCGCGTGATGCGCGCGACATTGGCCGGGCCGACGCGCCTTTGCTGGCCGCGCCTGACGCGATCCTGCTCGACACGACAGAAATGACCGTGGCACAGGCTATTGAGGCCGCAAAAGAGGTCATTTCCGAACGCTTGGAGACGCGCGCGTGATGTGGCGGCTTGTTGTTTGCCTGCTGGTTTTCGCGGCCCCGGCGTCTGCGCAAGAGATCATCACCGGGGCACGTTATGTCACTCCAAGCGCTGAATATGGCCATGGGGCAGTGCCCAACGGCGAATTCGCCGGGCTGGAGGTGACGACGGCACAAGGCAGCTATCGCGTGCGGCTGGAAGGTCAGGTGTTTGAGGATACCGCGCCGCGCCTTGCCGATCTGGATGGCGATGGCGCGCCAGAGGTGGTGACGGTCGTCTCGATCTTCGACCAGGGCGCGCAGGTCATGGTCTGGGGATTGCGTGACGGGGCGTTGGCGCCCTTGGTCTGGAATACCCCCATCGGCACCCGCCACCGTTGTCTTGCCATTGCGGGTGTGGCCGACCTGAATAGTGATGGGCGCATGGACATCGCCTATGTTGACCGCCCGCATCTGGCGCGGGTTTTGCGCGTCATTTCAGTCTGGCGCGATGGCGGCGCGTGGCATGTCGATGCGATTGCCAGTGCCGACGGACATACCAACCACCGCTACGGCGCGCCCAACATCGAAGGCGGCGTGTTCGACTGCGGGCAGGGGCTGGAAATCGTGACGGCCGACCGGGATCGGCGGCGCGTTCTGGCGACACGCTTGGTGGCCGGGCATTTGCACGCCCGCGACTTTGGGGCCTATTCCGGCCCCGACAGCCTGCACTGTTAGCCGCAATGCTGTCCTATCAACACGGGTTCCACGCGGGCAATCTGGCCGATGTCCATAAACATGCTTTGCTGGCGTGGTTGCTGGATTACCTGACCGCCAAGGATAAACCGTTATCCTATATCGAAACGCATGCCGGACGCGGGTTATACGACCTTGCCGCGCCGGAAGCGTTGAAGACCGGCGAAGCGGCGGCGGGCATTTCCCGCGCCGAAACCGTGTTCGTCCCCGACCATCCTTATATGCGCGCTCTGGCCGCGACGCGCGCTGCGCATGGGCCAAATGCCTATCCCGGTTCACCCCTGATTGCCGCGCATTGCTTGCGCGCAGGGTTTGATCGGATCACGCTGGCCGAACTACACCCCGCCGAGCATGACGCGCTAGGCCGCGCCATGGCCGGGCAGGGCGCGCGGGTTTACAAACGCGACGGGCTGGACATGGCGCAGGCCATGTGCCCACCCACGCCCCGGCGCGGGGTGCTGATGGTGGACCCGTCCTACGAGGTGAAGGCCGATTACGCCACGTTGCCCCGCGCGCTGGGCCAGATAGCCCGCAAGTGGAATGTGGGCGTGCTGGTGCTTTGGTATCCCATCCTGCACGATGGCCCGCATGCCAGCCTGACCGCCGCTTTGCGCGCCGAGATGCCCGAAATCGCCTGTTTTGAGGCGCGTTTCAAACCCGCGCGCCCCGGCCACCGCATGGTCGGCTCTGGCATGGCGGTTCTGCACGCGCCTTGGGGCATGGCGGCAGAGGCCGCGCGGATTGCCGAAATGCTGGAAAACCTGTAGCCCGCGCTCGCTCGTTGCGCCGAATTCGCGCTCGAACCCTTGCCATAGCGGCTCTGACCCCTTATGGACACGCGCAATCAGGGGGCTTGTCATGCCTTTTGCGCAACTGGAACAGGGTCGGGCCAATGCCCAGACCTGTATTTGTGTTTTTTGTTCCCCGCGCGGCGTGTCAGCACGCCCTTCTGGTGCCAACCCAAGACCGGCGGAGTCAACCGTCTGGCCAGAAACATGAACAAAGGAACCTGATCTGAATGTGCGCTAAAGCAACCATGGAAGACTTCGAGGCAATGCTCAACGAGAGCCTCGAAATGGACACGCCCTCTGAAGGCAGTGTCGTGACCGGCAAGGTCATCGCAATCGAGGCTGGACAAGCCATCATCGACGTCGGCTACAAAATGGAAGGCCGTGTCGATCTGAAAGAATTCGCAAATCCGGGTGAAGCCCCCTCGGTCGCCGTGGGTGACGAGGTCGAGGTCTTCCTTGAGCGCGTCGAAAACTCGCGCGGAGAAGCCGTTGTCAGCCGCGACAAGGCCCGCCGCGAAGCCGCTTGGGACAAGCTGGAAAAAGCCTATGCCGATGAAGCCCGCGTCGAAGGCGCGATCTTCGGCCGCGTCAAAGGTGGCTTTACCGTCGATCTGGGCGGTGCCGTGGCCTTCCTGCCCGGCTCTCAGGTCGATGTGCGCCCTGTGCGCGACGCCGGCCCGCTGATGGGTCTGAAGCAGCCGTTCCAGATTTTGAAAATGGACCGTCGCCGCGGCAATATTGTCGTGTCGCGCCGCGCCATTCTGGAAGAAAGCCGCGCCGAACAGCGCGCCGAAGTCATCGCGCAACTGGCCGAAGGTCAGACCGTCGATGGTGTGGTCAAGAACATTACCGAATACGGTGCGTTCGTTGACCTTGGCGGTGTTGACGGCCTCCTGCACGTCACCGACATGGCATGGCGCCGGGTCAACCACCCGTCCGAAGTTGTCACCATTGGCGAAACGATCAAGGTGCAGGTCATCAAGATCAACAAGGAAACGCACCGCATTTCGCTTGGTATCAAGCAACTGCAAGCCGATCCGTGGGATTCGGTCGAGCGTGACTACCCGCTGGACAGCGTCCATAAAGGCCGCGTGACCAACATCACCGATTATGGCGCGTTCGTCGAGCTGGAGGCCGGTGTCGAAGGTCTGGTGCATGTCTCGGAAATGAGCTGGACCAAGAAGAACGTGCATCCCGGCAAGATCGTCTCCACTTCGCAGGAAGTGGAAGTCATGGTGCTGGAAATCGACAGCGCCAAGCGCCGCGTGTCGCTGGGCCTGAAGCAGACCCTGCGCAACCCGTGGGAGCAATTTGCCGAAAGCTACCCGACCGGCACCCAGATCGAGGGCGAAGTCAAGAATATCACCGAATTTGGTCTGTTCGTGGGTCTGGATGGCGATATCGACGGCATGGTGCACCTGTCCGACCTAAGCTGGGATCAGCGCGGCGAGGATGCCATTCAGGAATACCGCAAGGGCGATATCGTTCAGGCGGTTGTCTCTGAGGTCGATGTCGAGAAGGAGCGAATTTCGCTGTCGATCAAGGCACTGGCCAATGACAACTTCTCGGAAGCTGTCGAAGGCGTGAAGCGTGGCTCGATCGTGACCTGCGAAGTCACCTCGATCGAGGATGGTGGCATCGAGGTCATCTACAACGACATGAAGGCCTTCATCCGCCGCTCGGATCTGGCACGTGATCGGGCTGACCAGCGCCCAGAGCGTTTCCAGGTTGGCGACAAGGTCGATGCGCGCGTGACTTCGGTCGACGCAAAGACCCGCCGCCTTGGCCTGTCGATCAAGGCCCGCGAGATCGCGGAAGAGAAAGAGGCCGTGGAACAGTTCGGATCGTCGGACGCAGGCGCAAGCCTGGGCGACATCCTGGGCGCGGCGCTCAAGGACCGCGACTGATCCTTCGCGATTGGTTTAGTAAAGAGAGAGGCCGCAGCGCAAGCTGCGGCCTTTTGTGATGAGCCGACGCGCGTCTTACCCAGCGCGGCCCGACGCGGTGACGCTTTGGCTGAACGATCCTCTGAGGAGGGCAGGGAAGCCATAAAGTACCTGCATCTGACGTGAGAGCGCCCCCGCCCGCGATACCACTGGCGCTCTGATGCAAGGCAGGCAACCGTCCAATTCGTCCGCAAATCGGAGTTTTGTTCAAAAGGCATCAAGGCTAGAGAGCTTCCGCCCTCACGCCGCCTTGGTCGCCGCCTCACTCGACAATATCTCGATAAACTTCGCAGGCTCGTCATTGGCGCGCAGTTTCTCGCAGATCGCCGGGTTGCGCAGGGTGCGCGACACGAAGGCCAGCGCCTTCAGGTGGTTCACCCCGGCATCGCGCGGCGCAAACAGCGCAAAGACCAGATCGACCGGGCTTTTGTCGACCGACCCGTAATCCAGCGGGCGGTCCAGCTTCAGGAACACGCCCAGCACGCGGTCCAGCCCGTCCAGCCGGGCGTGGGGCAGGGCGACCCCGTGGCCCACGCCGGTTGGCCCAAGGCTCTCGCGCTCCTGCAAGGCTTCGACAACGGCGCTGCCAGACAGGCCGTACACTGATTGCGCCATATCCCCCAATGTCTGGAACAGGCGTTTCTTGCTGGTCGCCGATCCGATGACGCGTAGGGCATCTGCATCCAGAAGCTCTGACATCTGCATAGGCTGTCTCCGATCGGGAAAAATGAAATGCCGCGCCGGGGCGCAAGGCCCATGGCGCGGCGGGTCATTCAGGTTGGGGTGTTATTGCTGTGGGTCGATCCAGCCAACATTGCCGTCTTCGCGGCGATACACCACGTTCAGGCCGCCATGGCGTTCGTTGCGAAACACCAGCACAGGTGCATGGGCGAGTTCCATCTGCATCACGGCTTCCCCGGCGGAGATGGAGGGAATCTTGGTCTCCATCTCGGCAATAATCATTGGTTGCAACGTGTCGGGTTCTTCCGCCGACTCGTCATCACTTGACGCCAGCACATACGACGATCCACCGCCGAACTCAACCGGGGTCGTGCGGTCGCGGTGGTGGTCTTTCAAGCGGCGCTTGTAGCGGCGCAACTGCTTGTCCAGCTTTTCACGGCACGATTCGAAAGCGGCGTAAATGTCATTTGCCTGCCCGCGTGCCTGTGCTGTCAGCCCGGTGGTCAGGTGCAGCGTGGCTTCGCAGACCATGTTATGCGCATCGCGGGAAAACACCACCAGGGCCTCGGTCGGGCGCTGCTGATATTTTTCGACCAGCTCGCCAAATTCAGCCTTCACATGGGTTTGCAGTGCATCACCGATGTCGATTTGTTTGCCGCTGATCTGGTAGCGCATGGGCCACTCCTTCCTGATTATCGGGGTGCGCGGACGCCGCCCCGCTTGGGTCATACTGCTCTGCCGCGGCGCGTGGGGCGGCGAAGGGTGCCGTAAGCGCGTCGCATCAGTTCGGGTATTTGGCGACAGATCGGGGGGCTTTGTCAACGGATCGCTGAGGGCAGGGTGAAAAACTCAATGTGAGGTATCAGAGCTTTCCAGCCGGAAGTCGCGCCCAAGATAGACCCGGCGCACCTCCTCATCGGCAACCACTTCAGCGGGGGTGCCAGCGCGCAGCACACAGCCATCATGCAGAATATAAGCGCGGTCCACGATGGCGAGGGTTTCGCGCACATTGTGATCGGTAATCAGCACGCCCAGTCCGCGCGTCTTCAGATCAGCCACCAGCGTTCGGATTTCGCCCACTGCGATCGGGTCCACCCCGGCGAAAGGTTCGTCCAGCAGCACGTAGCGCGGGTTGGCGGCGAGGGCGCGGGCTATCTCGACCCGGCGCCGTTCGCCGCCCGAGAGCGCCAGCGCGGGCGCGTCGCGCAGATGCGTAATCGAAAATTCGGCCAGCAACTGGTCCAGCGCGGTCAGCCGTTCAGCCTTGTCTCTCAGACGGATTTCCAGCACCGACAGGATGTTCTGCGCCACGCTCAGGCCGCGAAAGATACTCATTTCCTGCGGCAGGTAGCCAAGACCCATCAACGCCCGCCGAAACAGCGGCAGCCCTGTGGCATTCTCGCCGTTCAGGTGGACGGTGCCGCCTTCGTGTTTCACGATACCGGCAATGCAATAAAAACAGGTGGTCTTGCCGCAACCATTTGGTCCCAGCAGCGCCACCACCTCGCCCGGAGCGACATGCAGCGAGATGTCGCGCAGGATCATCCGTTTGCCATAGCTTTTCTGAAGCTGCGACACGTCCAGCGCGTCTTGGCCGTTTTGCGTTGCCATCGGGGATTAACGGTCGGTTTGGATGATGGTGCGCACCCGGCCTTCAAGGCGGCCTTGCCCGCTGCGCAGGTTGACCGTAAGTCGGTCGCCTGACAGCACGTTTGCCCCTTGTGTCAGGATTACCGACCCGTTCATCTGCACGGTGCCCGCGTCAATGTCGTAGGCCGCGTTCGCGGCTTCGGCCGCTTCGACGGCGGTAACAAGCGTCACGCCGCCCGAGGCTTCCATCCGCGTAATACGTGTGCTGTCGCCCTGCGTATAGACCACAGTGATGGTCTGCGCCGCAAGCCGCATGTCGCCCTGTCCCAGCACGGCATTGCCCGAAAACGTCGTCTCGCCCGTGCTGTTGTCGACCGTCAATGTGTCCGAGCGCACTTCGACCGGCTGGCCGCGCACGGCGTTCAGCCCAGAGAAGGACAAGCTTGTGCCTTGCGCGAACGCCGCCGTGGCAGTTGTCGCGAGGCAGGCTGCCACGAGGGTGATATGTGCGAATTTGCGCAAGTCTGCTCCTCCGGTCATTCTGGCGTGTATAACAGCCTGACATTGCCGGTAAAGGCAAGCCTATATCCGCCCTGTGGCCCACCGCTGCGGGTCAGCTCCAAAGCGTCGGCACGGATGGTGCCGGCCGGCGCCAACCCGTCCACACCGCCTGTGCCGGTCAGCCGGGTCTGGTCGAGCATGGCTGTCAGTGCGCCCAGTTCCAGCACATAACCGTCGGAATTTTCCAGCATGACCGGCCCTTGCGCGGTCAGCACGCCTGCGGTTTCGTTCAGAATGGCACTGGCGGCATCGAAACTGGCGCTGCTGGCATCGGGAAACCGCAGCACAGCTTCAGGGTCGGTGAAACTCAGTTGCAGCGGGGCAGTGCCAACGGCTGCGGATTGCGAGCGGACGGAGCCTGCGGAAATGGTCAGCGCGGTGCCGTCATCCGTCACGCCCGCAAATCGCGCGGTGGCAATGCGCGGCTCGCGTGTCATCTCGTCAGGGTCCAGACCCGCCACACCCTGCGCGCGGTTGGGGTCCACCGAGCGCGAGACAAGAAACACGGTCATCAGCAAGACCAGCGCGCTTAACGGCAAGCCAAGCCGCAGCACACGCGTCAGTGTCTCGCGCAGGGCCGGGTTCATCAATGCGCGAAGATGTCGGTGTCGGGCCAGCCGGCAATATCGAGTGTGGCGCGGGTTGGCAGGAAGTCGAAACAGGCCTGCGCCAGATCGCGGCGGCCCTCGCGTTCCAGCATCGTATCCAGCGCGTCGCGCAGTCGGTGCAGATGCAACACGTCCGAGGCAGCATAGATTTGCTGTGCATCCGTCAGCGTGACAGCCCCCCAATCCGAGCTTTGCTGCTGCTTGGAGATGTCCACGCCCACCAGTTCCGACAGCAGGTATTTCAGCCCGTGCCGGTCGGTATAGGTGCGCACCAGTTTCGATGCGATCTTGGTGCAATAGACCGGCGCGCAGGTCACACCGTAGCTATGCGCCAGAAGCGCAATGTCGAAGCGCCCGAAATGAAACAGTTTCATCACCGCCGGGTCGGCCAGCAGGCGACACAGGTTTGGCGCAGGTTTGATCGGCAGTGAAACCTGCACCAGATGCGCGTTGCCATCCCCGCCCGACAACTGCACCACGCACAGCCTGTCGCGATGCGGGTGCAGCCCCATCGCCTCGCAATCAATGGCCACGACCGCGCCCATGTCCAGCCCGTCGGGCAGATCGTCTTTGTAAAGATGTATCGTCATTGACCCTGCGTATCCTTTGCGTGCGCTCGCTTTACCGGGCTATGGCGAATTGCGGGCAAAATCAAGCCGGGTGCGCAAGCGGCTTGTCATGGTCAGGCCATGTTTGAGGGTTAGACTATTTCAGGAAAGGACCGCGCATGGCTTGGATACTTGACCACCGCGACAGCTATTCGCCCGCTGAAACCCGGCTGGATGCTGGTATTCATGTCGCGGGCTTGGTGTTGGTAGGCTTTGGCGTGCCATTGCTGCTGGTCATTGCGGTCATGGTCGCGTTGCAGGGCGGCGAGATGCAGCTTCTTTGGACAACCGCGATTTATGGTCTGGCATTGGCTGCGATGATCGGGGCCTCGGCGTTGTTCAACCTGCTGCGCGAGGCACGGCTGGCTTGGCTTTATCAGAGGTTGGACCACAGCGCGATTTTTCTGAAAATCGCAGGCAGCTACACACCGCTGACGTTGATCCCCGGTCAGGGGGGTGGCTTTGTTGCCCTGCTATGGCTGACGGCCTGTGCGGGGGTGGCGCTGAAACTTTATTCCCCGGTGCGGTTTCGCGGGCTTGGAATTGCGCTCTATCTGGGCATGGGCTGGGCGGGTGTCGCGATCTTGCCGCAGCTTTGGGGCAATTTGCCGCTGTCCAGTCTTGCGCTGATTCTAGCGGCGGGCGCGGTCTATACCTTGGGCGTGATATTCTATCTGGCGACACGGCTGCGCTATCACTATGCCATCTGGCATGTCTGCGTGTTGCTGGCCAGCCTGATGATCTACGCCGCCGTCCTTGCGCTTTTGGTCGCGCGCTGGGGGGAATTGGCTGAAATTTGATTCAGATCACCCACAAAGCGTGATTCTCGTGTTAGGGTTGGCGGCAGGTTCTCGATGAGAGGGCGAGCCATGTTCGACGATACAACCCTGGAGACACTATACGGAGACCCTGTGCTCGCCCATAATGCGGTGATCGCAGCCTTGGCGTGCAAGGCCTTGGAGAAGATCTGCAAGGACAGTTCCGACCAATGCGAATCCCGGCGTGTTGCCTGCTCTGCCGCGCGCAAAGCCGAACGCATCTTGCAGCGCAGCAAAATGGCACGCTTTTAAGGCCATTGTCCAACTGGCGCTGCGGGCCGTAATCAGCCAATCTGCACCAAAGCGGAGGGGCTATGACAGTAACAGATCACGACACCATCCCTGAAATTGCTGTGGATTGGGTGCAATCCGGCGCGCGGGTCGCGCTGGCGACCGTGGTGCAGACATGGGGCTCTGCGCCGCGCCAGCCCGGCGCGCAACTGGCCATCCGCGACGATGGCACCATGATGGGGTCTGTTTCCGGCGGCTGTGTCGAGGGCGCGGTGGTGTTCGAGGCGATGGAGGCTTTGCAAGACGGAAAGCCCCGCCTGCTGACCTATGGCGTGGCCGATGAAACCGCCTTCGAGGTCGGGTTGGCCTGCGGCGGCACGATTCGCATTCTGGTCGAACCCATCGGTCCGGATGCCCCGGCACTGCACCCCGACATGCTGGCCGATCTGGTGACAGCACGCGCGGCGCGCCGCCCGGTTGCCTTGCTGACAGAGCTCGACAGTTTTACGCGCCAGCTTGTTGGGCCGGACGCGCCGGGGCTGGCCGAGCGATTTCGCGCCGACCGCTCTGGCCCGGACGAGGCCGGGCAGATGATATCCATCCACAACCCGCCTTTGCGTCTGGTGATCGTGGGCGCGGTGCATATCGCGCAGGCGCTGGTGCCGATGGCGCGACTGGCAGGCTATGACCCGGTGATGGTAGACCCGCGCGATGCGTTTGCATCCGACGCGCGGTTTCCGGGTGTCACGATCTCGCGCGACTGGCCGGATGAGGCTTTGGACGCGATCGGCCTTGATGCCCGCACTGCGGTCGTGACGCTGACGCATGACAGCAAGCTGGATGACCCGGCGATTGCCGCGGCCTTGCGCTCTGACGTGTTCTATTTGGGCTGCCTTGGCTCGACCCGCACGCATGCCAAGCGGCTGGAGCGATTGCGCGCCGTGGGGCTGGACGACAGCGATTTCGCCCGTATTCACGCGCCCGTGGGCCTGAATATCGGCGCGCGCACACCGTCAGAGATTGCCGTGGCCACATTGGCGCAGATCACGCTGGCGCTGCGGGGCGCGAAGTGAGGTTCGGACCGGTTCCCTTGGCTCTGGCACACGGCGCGGTGCTGGCGCATTCCCTGGCGCTGCCCGATGGGCGTTTGCGCAAGGGCTGCACGCTTGGACCTTCGGAGATTGCGCGCCTGCGTGCCGCCGGGGTGGCCGAGGTGGTCGTGGCCCAGCCAGACCCTGACGACATGCCGGAGGATGACGCGGCGCTTGCCGTGGCCCGCGCCCTTGTGCCCGCTGACGCCGGGCTAAGTTTGCGTGCGGTTGGCACCGGGCGGGTGAACATTGTGGCCGATGGGCCGGGGCTTGTCGCACTGGATGCGCCGGCAGTTCATGCGGTAAATTCCGTGGACCCGGCCATCACGCTGGCCACATTGCCGCCGCTGATGCGGGTCGAGCGCGGCACAATGGTCGCCACGGTCAAGATTATTCCCTATGCGGTGGCGGGGAAGGCCGTTCAACAGGCGGCACAGGCGGCGACCGATGCGCTGCGCCTGCGCCGTCCGGCTATCGCCCGCGCGGCGCTGATCCTGACCCGCGCTGGCGGGGCCGATCCCGGTGAAAAGGGCGCGCGCGTAACGCAAGACCGTTTGGCGCGGCTGGGCGTGACGATGGACCCCGCGCGCCTGATCGATCACAAGACCGATGCTCTGTCCGACGCCCTGCGCGCAACCGATGCGCCGTTGGTTCTGATCCTGACCGGCTCTGCCACATCCGACATGCATGACACCGCGCCCGAAGCCTTGCGCCGGGCCGGGGGGCAGGTGGCTCATTTCGGTATGCCCGTGGACCCCGGCAACCTGCTGTTTCTGGGCGATCTGAAAGGCCGCCCTGTCATCGGCCTGCCCGGATGCGCCAAAAGCCCCGCGCTGAACGGGGCCGATTGGGTGATGGAGCGGATCATTTGCGGGCTGACCGTCACGGCATCGGATATCATGGCCATGGGTGTCGGCGGCTTGCTGACCGAAATCCCCTCGCGCCCGCGCCCGCGCAGGCAGGGCGAGGAGGATGCGCCGTAACCCGCGCCTATGTGTGTGCCGTATCCGCCCGTGAAACGACCGGGCGACATCTTGCCGCAAACCGCCCCGCCGGGGTGATGGTCCTTGCTTTTATGGGTGAAAGGCGTATCTCAATGGTCAGAGAAGGAGGCACCACAATGCCTAAACTTGTGAAAGTCTATCTCCAGCAAATCGCCATCGGGTTCGGCCTGTCAGCGGTGTTTACCGCTATTTTGCTCTATATGAATGTGGGCAATCTGGGCCACTTGGTGTTCAATTCCAGTGACGGGCTTTTGGGTCTGTTCCTGATCTTTTTCTTCAACGGGCTTGTCTTTGCCGGCGTGCAATTCGCCATACGCATCATGCGCATGGGCTACGAAGATGATGATGACGATGATGATGATCGCGGCACGCCCATCCGCAGTTTTGACCCGGTGCCGATCCGTATTTCTGCCCAAGAGGGGCGGCGGTAGACGTGGCAGGCCCGCAGCGACCGTGGCGGCGTGAGTTTCCGAGAACCTGAAGTTCAGGTGGGTGCCAGATAACACGGCCAGGACCGTGTCAGAGCCAGCCCCCTCGGACATGCGTATAGGCCACTGGAAAAGGGCCACTCACGAGAAGAGCAGAACCTGCCACCACAACAGGTAATGTGCGTTTGCCCTGCATTCAAGCGCGATTCCGGCCTTGACCAAAGTTCTTGCTTTGTTCATCGTGCCGGACATGACGGAACTTGGCTTAGCACCGGGGGTTTTGTTGGCGCGTGGCGTAGGCCGCGCGCTTGATGGACTGGGCTTTGTCCCGATCTGTGAATACCCGGTCACACGCGGTCTGCGCGTCGATGTGCTGGGCTTGGGGCCAAAGGGCGAGGTGTGGATTGTAGAGTGCAAATCCAGCCTTGCCGATTTTCGGGCAGATCAGAAATGGCAGGGTTACTTGCCGTGGTGCGACCGATTTTTCTGGGCTGTCGGCCCGGATTTCCCGCGCAAGGTATTGCCAAACGGGCATGGCCTGTTCCTTGCCGATGCCTATGGCGGCGAATTGCTGCAAACCGGACCGGAAACACGGCTGCCTGCGGCACGTCGCAAATCAGTGTTGCTGGGGGTGGCGCAGGCGGCGGGACGACGCCTGCACCGGTTGACCGATCCGCAGGGGCACCCGTAGTGCCACCGCGTGTTACGGTTTATTGCAGGGCTTCGGACAGGTCGTTGAATGCGGCGGTAAAGCCGATCAGCGACATGTTCAGATCCACGGTCTGGTCCGGTGCTGCCACGGGCACAAGCTGCCATGTGGCCTTCGCCCCGCCGCGGAACGCGTCCACCTCTGCGGCCGTGAAGCCGACGCGCGCGATACAGCCAATGGCCGTGCAGAAGGTAAATGGATACTGCTTCGCGGCCCCCTCATCGACTTGCATGACAAGCTGCGCGGTCAAAAGCGTCTCCAGCGGTGTCAGGATGGTGGCCCCGGCCACGGCTTCCTGTCCTGATGGAAGCGGGAACATTGTGATTTCGGCAGTGGCATTGCCATCTGCGTCACGCAGAAGCTGATACATCTGGCAGGGGTCTTCGCCCTCTTCGGCACGCATGCAGACCAGTTCCCAATCGCCATGGGTGGCACCGGTGTAGCTTTCATCGCTCCCGGCGGCGCCGATCACTTCTCCCGTTGACAGATCTAACCCCGGCGTTTGTGTGCTATCCTGCGCCATAACGGGCAGGCCCAGCAACAATGTGATCGCCATCACGGCGGACCCCAGGGCACCAGCAGACTTGTTGTTCATGGTCATCCTCGAATTCCAGCGAATTTGCAGGCGGGATAACATGGGGCCGGGCGCATGTCAGGCAAAAAAACCGTGCGTGCCGGATGCTCGATCGCGATGCGGCGGTTGCTTGCCATCGTTCTGACATGCCCGGCGCAGGCCCCAAGGCCCCAAGGCAACAAACGCAAATAAGGGCCCAAAAGGCCCTTATTCGTTTTGTTTTTTATTCTCTCCCTGTCGGACCGGCCGACAATTGCAGCGGAGCCTATGGCGAAAAAAATGAACCGTCAACACCTAAGATTGCGCTTTTTTTCAAGGCTTGCATCGGGCTTTGACTGGAATTTACGAAGACTGAGGCAAGGCTGGAAAAAGGCCGCACCCCCAAGGGCGCGGCCAGTCTGACAGGGAGGAAAACACGCGCCCCGTGACGCTGTCACCCCGGACAGGGCAGGGCGCGTGTCATCACTCTGGCATGAAAAGGTAAAGAAGCCCTTTCCAAGATCGACCGCGCTGTCCATACTTTCGATGGTTTTGAGTATCGGCGACAGGGGTTGGCAGAATGAATGAGCAAATTCAGGGGGTTTTGGTGGGTGGTGGAGGGCCGGACCAACGCGCCCCGCAAGACCTGGCCTTCAAATTCGGCAACCGTCATGGACTGATCGCGGGCGCGACCGGCACCGGCAAGACCATAACCATGCAAATCCTGGCCGAAGAATTTGCCCGCGCGGGTGTTCCGGTCTTTTTGACCGACATCAAAGGCGACGTCAGCGGCATAGCCGTGGCGGGCGAAGCCAAGGATGTCCTGTTCAAACGCGCCGACAAGATCGGGTTGGAGGGCTATCACTTTGCCGGCAACCCGACGATCCTGTGGGATTTCTTTGGCGAACATGGCCATCCGGTGCGCGCGACAATCTCTGAACTTGGCCCGCTGCTGCTGTCGCGGATGCTGGAATTGACCGAAGCGCAGGAAGGCGTCATCAACGTGGCCTTCCGCATTGCCGATGATGAAGGGCTGCCGATTCTGGATCTGGACGATCTGCGCGCGCTGCTGGTGCATCTGGGCGAACACCGGGCCGAAGTCTCGGCGCGTTACGGCAATGTGACGACTGCCAGCATTGGCGCGATTCAGCGCAAATTGCTGGTGCTGGAAAATCAGGGAGCCGCGAATTTCTTTTCCGAACCGGCGCTGGACTTGTCGGACCTGATGCGCACCACGACTGACGGGCGCGGGGTTATCAGCATTCTGCATGCCGAACGGCTCATGCGCAGCCCGCGGCTTTATGCGACCTTCCTATTGTGGCTCTTGTCCGAACTTTTCGAAGAATTGCCAGAGGTGGGCAACCCCGACAAACCCAAACTCGTTTTCTTCTTTGACGAGGCGCATTTGCTGTTTGACGGTGCACCCAAGGCGCTGATCGACAAGGTCGAGCAGGTTGCAAGGTTGATCCGCTCCAAAGGGGTGGGGGTGTATTTCGTAACGCAAAACCCCGATGATGTGCCCGATGACGTGCTGGGCCAGTTGGGCAACCGCGTGCAGCACGCGCTGCGGGCGTTTACAGCGCGCGACCAGCAGGCGTTGAAACGGGCGTCGCAAACTTACCGCCCGAACCCGCGCTTCGATATTGCCGATGCAATCCGCGATGTCGGCGTGGGCGAGGCGGTGACATCGTTTCTGGAAGGCAAAGGCGTGCCCGGCGTGGCCGAACGCACACTGATCCGACCGCCCAGCAGCCAGATGGGGCCAGTCGATGCGGCAACCCGTGCGCGGCTGATGGCGTCTTCGCCGGTGGCAGGGAAATACGACCGTGCGATCAACCGTGACAGTGCGCATGAAATGCTGGCGCGGCGCGCAGAACTGGCGGCAGTCGAGGCCGAAAAGCCTGCGCGCGCCGACGACGACCGTGAGTTCACCTCTGCCCGACGCTATGAGCCGAACATGCCCAAGACCCGCGCCAAGCGTGTCTCGCAGCGCGACACACCGGTCGATGCTTTCGCAAAGTCGCTGGCGCGCCAGCTTGGCACGCGCACAGGCAAAGCCATCATGCGGGGTGTCTTGGGCGGGCTGTTCAAAGGCCGGTAAGGCGGGGCTGCGTGTGCGGGTCGTGCCGCACGTCCCGCGCGCGCAGCCCCTTTCGCTTGCGTTGATCCTGCGTTAAAGGCTGCGGCTTACAGCCGACGGAGCACATGTCATGAAATTCCTCGATCTTGCACGGGTCACGATCCGATCTGGCGGCGGCGGGTCCGGCTGCGTGTCGTTCCGGCGTGAGAAATTCATTGAATATGGCGGCCCCGATGGCGGCGATGGCGGGCGCGGCGGTGATGTCTGGGTCGAATGCGTGGACGGTCTGAACACGCTGATCGACTTTCGCTATCAGCAACATTTCTTCGCCAAATCGGGTCAGGGCGGCATGGGCAAGGGCCGCACCGGGCGCGACGGTGACAGCGTGGTTCTGCGTGTGCCCGAAGGCACCGAAATTCTGGACGAGGACCAAGAAACCGTCATCGCTGATCTGACCGAAGTGGGTCAGCGCGTGCTTCTGGCCAAAGGCGGCAATGGCGGTTGGGGTAATTTGCAGTTCAAATCCGCCACCAACCAAGCTCCGCGCCGCGCCAATTCCGGCCAGCCGGGTGTCGAGCGCGAAATCTGGCTGCGCTTGAAGCTGATCGCAGATGCCGGGCTTGCGGGTCTGCCCAATGCCGGGAAATCGACCTTTCTGGCCGCGACATCGAACGCGCGCCCCAAGATCGCGGATTACCCGTTTACCACGTTGCACCCCAATCTGGGTGTTGTCGGTGTGGATGCACGCGAATTTGTCATGGCCGATATTCCGGGCCTGATTGAGGGCGCCTCCGAGGGGCGCGGCCTTGGCGACCAGTTTCTGGGCCATGTCGAACGCTGCGCGGTGCTGTTGCAACTGGTCGATGGCACGGCAGAAGACGTGGCAGAGGATTGGCGCATCATCGACAATGAGTTGCACGCCTATTCGCCCGATGTGGCGTTGAAGCCCCGCATTGTGGCGATGAACAAGATCGACGCGCTGGATGACGAAGAACGCGCCGAGAAACTGGCCGCGCTGGAAGCCATCAGCCACCGCAAGGTAATGATGTTGTCGGCGGTCTCTGGCGAAGGGGTTCAGAACGTGCTGCGCGCTTTGTTGGCCCGGATCGACAAGGGCCGCGAGCAACCCGAGGATGAGGACGTATGGCAACCCTGACGCCTGCTTCCGTGTTGCAAGGCGCGCGCCGCGTGGTGGTCAAGATCGGCTCTGCGCTGCTGGTCGAGAATGGCCGTTTGCGGTCCGACTGGCTGGCAGCACTTGCCGCTGATGTGGCGCGCTTGCGTGGCACTGGCGCGGAGGTGGTTATCGTCTCCTCCGGGTCCATCGCCCTGGGCCGTGCGGTGCTGGGCCTGCCGCAAGGCGCTTTGGCTTTGGAGCAAAGCCAAGCGGCGGCGGCAGTCGGCCAGATCCGCCTGGCGCGCGCCTATGAGGAAGTGTTGGCCCCGCATGGCATTACCGCGGGCCAGGTGTTGCTGACGCTGGACGACACCCATGATCGCCGCCGCTACCTGAACAGCCGCGCCACTTTGGGCACGCTTCTGGGTTTGGGCGTGCTGCCTATTGTTAACGAAAACGACACAATCGCTACCGATGAAATCCGCTATGGCGACAATGACCGGCTGGCTGCGCAGGTCGCTGTGACCATTGGCGCGGACCTGTTGGTGCTGCTGTCGGATGTGGACGGGCTCTATACCGGCAACCCGCAATCGGACCCAAGCGCGCGGCATCTGCCGGTGATCGACTCGATCACGCCAGAGGTCGAGGGCATGGCGGGCGACCCTTTGTCCCCGTTCAGCAAGGGTGGCATGAAGACCAAGATCATGGCCGCGCGCACTGCCACATCGGGTGGGTGCGCTATGCTTATCGGGGCCGGGCAGGAACTTAACCCATTGGCCGCGCTTACAAACGGTGCGCGCGCGACCCTGTTTGTCGCGCAGGGCGACCCGCGCTCGGCCCGCAAGGGCTGGATTGCCGGGATGAAGCCCAAGGGGGCCGTGCATGTCGATGGCGGAGCGGCGCGCGCGCTGGAATCCGGCAAGTCGCTTCTGCCCGCAGGAGTGGTGCGCGTGGACGGGCAGTTCCAGCGGGGCGACCCGGTCAGCATTGTCGGGCCAGAAGGGCCACTTGGGCTTGGGCTGGCGGGTTATGACGCCGCAGAGGCGCGCGCCATTGCAGGCCACCAATCAAGCGAGATAGAAACAATCCTGAACCATCCGGGCCGCGTGGCCCTGATACACAGAGACGAGATGGCCCTATGACCGAGATCAGCCAAGATATGCTAGACATGGGCACGCGCGCCCGCGCCGCTGCAAGTGTTCTGGCCAGTGCCACGCCAGGGGCCAAGACACAGGCGCTGATGGCCGCCGCCGATGCGCTGGATGCCACGCGCGCCGATGTGCTGGCCGCGAATGCGCGCGACATGGAAGTGGGCCGCGAAAAAGGCCTGTCGCCTGCCATGCTGGACCGCTTGTTGTTGGACGATGCGCGGATTGACGGCATCTGCGCCGCGCTGCGCGCGATTGCCGCCCAAGATGACCCTGTCGGTGCGGTCATGGCAGAATGGGACCGGCCTTCTGGACTGCATATTCAACGCGTGCGCACGCCTTTGGGGGTGATCGGCGTGATCTACGAATCGCGCCCCAACGTGACCGCCGATGCGGGGGCGCTGTGCCTGAAGGCCGGCAATGCCGTCATCCTGCGTGGTGGCTCGGAAAGCGCGCATTCGTCGCGCGCTATTCATGCCGCCCTTGTGGCGGGCTTGCGCGCCGCGAACCTGCCAGAGGACGCGATCCAGCTTGTCCAGACCACCGACCGCGCCGCCGTGGGGGACATGTTGCGCATGGTCGAGCATATTGACGTGATCGTGCCGCGCGGCGGCAAGGGGCTGGTGGGGCTGGTGCAGCGCGAGGCACGGGTGCCTGTGTTCGCGCATCTGGAGGGCATCTGCCATGTCTATGTCGATTTGGCCGCAGACCCTGACAAAGCCCGCGCCGTGGTGCTGAACGCGAAAACCCGGCGCACAGGGATTTGTGGCGCGGCGGAATGCCTGCTGTTGCATCGTGATATTGTGGACGGGCTTGGGGCCGAGATTATTGCCGACCTTGCCGCCGCAGGCGTGGAATTGCGCGTGGGTGAAGGCTTGCAGCATTTGCCGGGCACGACCCCCGCCAGCCCCGATGATTTCGGACATGAATTCCTCGACATGATCCTTGCCGTCGCCGTGGTCGATGACGTGGCGGGCGCGATTGCGCATATCCAGCGCTTTGGGTCCAGCCACACCGAAGCGATTATCACCGAGGATGACAGCGCCGCCGCCGAATTCTTCGCGCGTCTGGATAGTGCCATCCTGATGCGCAACGCTTCCACCCAGTTCGCGGATGGGGGCGAGTTTGGCTTGGGCGGTGAGATCGGCATTGCCACGGGCAAGATGCACGCACGCGGGCCGGTGGGGGCAGAACAACTGACCAGCTTCAAATATCTGGTCACGGGCGATGGGACGGTGCGGGCTTAAAGCATGTTGCTCAAAAGTGGGAACCGGTTTTGAGCTTCTCGAACATGCGACAGGAAAAGCTTAGCCCCGCAGCACCGCCATCGCCTCTGCCAGGTCCAGCTTGCCGTCATATAAGGCGCGGCCCGAGATCGCACCGTCCAGCCGCGCCCCGCAATCACGCAGCGCGATCAGGTCCTCCAGCCGCGACACGCCGCCGGATGCGATCACGGGGATGCTGACGGCCCGCGCCAGCGCCGCCGTGGCCTCCACATTCGGGCCTTGCATGGCGCCGTCACGGTTAATGTCGGTATAGATGATGGCGGCCACGCCTGCATCCTCGAACTGGCGGGCAAGCTCCGTCACCTCGACATTGGTTTCTTCGGCCCAGCCCTTGGTGGCGACCATGCCATTGCGCGCATCAATCCCCACGGCGACCTTGCCCGGAAATTCCCGCGCCGCCTGCCGCACCAGATCGGGGTTTTCCACTGCCACTGTGCCAAGGATGACACGGGCCAAGCCCTTGGCCAGCCAGCCCTCGATCGTGACCATGTCGCGGATACCGCCACCCAGTTGGCACGGCACATCCACCCCGGCCAAGATCGCCTCGACCGCCGCTCCATTCACGGGCGCACCGGCGAAGGCGCCGTTCAGATCGACCAGGTGCAGCCATTCCGCGCCTTGGTCCATGAACGCCCGCGCCTGGGCCGCCGGGTCGTCACCGAAGACAGTGACCTTCTCCATATCGCCTTTATACAGGCGCACGCATTGCCCGTCCTTCAGGTCAATCGCGGGGTAAAGAATCATGGCACGGCCCTTTCACATTGCTTGCGCGTTCCATACCGAGGCGCGGGGCAGGGGAAAACCCTTGCCCGCGTCATCTTGCCCCAAATACTCAAAATGAAACGCAGGCCACAGGCGCTAGCCCCCGCCGGATTGCGCTTTCTTGGCCCAAGCGCCCCCGTCCTGCGACCAGTATTCCGCCTGCACCCCGGCGGCAGTCATTGCCTTCCATTGCGTGCGGGCGTGGGCCAGCGCAGTTTCATCTTGCCCATCAAACAAAATCCACAAGCGTTCCAAGCCCGCAACCTCTGCGGGGTCCACTTCCGCGCGATCCACGGCCATTGCACAGACGGGATTATTCGGCGCGTCGCGCGCGGTGGTCAACAAAATGGGCTGGTCGGCATCATGCGGGCCACCGGCCAGCCCGTGTGGTAAAAAGCTGTCTGTCGCGCCCAGCCACAAGGCGGCATCCAGCCGTTCCAGACCGGCCATGTCCCCCCCGCGCACGACCACGCGCCAGCCTGTGGCCAGCGCGCGGGTCAGCAGCGTCGAAGCCGTCACCTCCACGGGATCGCGCGTCAGGTGGTAGAACATGGCCTTGCCCATGTGTCAGTCCTCGAACCGCGTGTGGATCAGCGCGTCCAGCGTCAGCACGCCCCAGCCAGACGCCCCTTTCGGCGCATGGGCGCTGTCGCCTTTCGTCAGGGCCACGCCAGCAATGTCCAGATGCGCCCATGGCATCCCGTCGGGCACGAAGCGTTCCAGGAACGCGGCGGCGGTGCAAGACCCGGCAGGTCGCCCGCCGGTGTTCTTGACATCGCCCAAGCGCGAATCGATCTGGCGTTGGTATTCCGCGCCCAAGGGCATCCGCCACGCGCCTTCGCCCGCGTCGCGCGCAGCCTCAAGAATACCTTCGGCCAGCGTGTCGTCATTGCAGAACACCCCCGCGCGATCATGCCCCAGCGCGATGATGATCGCGCCGGTCAGCGTGGCAAGGTCGATCATGGCGCGCGGCTCAAATCGTTCGGCGGCGTAATGCAGCATGTCGCACAGCACCAAGCGCCCTTCGGCATCGGTGTTGATGACCTCGATCATGTCGCCTTTCATCGACCGCACAATGTCGCCGGGGCGTTGGGCGCGGGCATCGGGCATATTTTCCACCAAGCCCACCAGCCCGATCACATGTGCGGGCGCTTTGCGTAGTGCAAGCGCCTGCATCAGCCCCACGGTGACAGCCGCGCCGCCCATATCCATTGTCATCTCTTCCATACCCGCGCCGGGCTTCAGCGAAATGCCGCCGGTGTCGAACATCACGCCCTTGCCCAACACGCAGAGCGGCGGCCCTTCGGCGCCTTTCCAGCGCATGATGGCCAGTTTCGGCGGGTTGTCGGACCCTTGCGCTACTGCCAGCAGCGCGCGCATGCCAAGTTTCTCCATCTCGTCGCGGTCAAGGATTTCAACGCTCAACCCGATATCGGCAAGCCCGGCGATCTGCGCCGCGAAGCTTTCGGTGTTGAGCACATTGGCGGGCGCGTGAACCAGATCGCGGGTCAGATGCACCGATTGCGCGAGTGCTGTGGTGTCGTCCAGCACGGGTTTGGCCGCCTCCGGGTCTTTGACCGCACAGAGCAGGCCGCCTAATGGGCCTTTCGGGGCGGCTTTCATCGCTTCGTAGCGGTAGCTGCGCAGGGCCGCATGCAGCGCAATTTCGCGCAGGGGCAGGGTGTCGAGTGCGATCAGTGCCGCGTCCTCGCCCTGTGCCGCGCCAATGCTGTTGCCCGCGCGGCGTAGCTGGTCAGATGGAGCCTTGCGCGGCAGCCGAATGATCTGCAACGCCCGCGCAGCCATGCCCGCAGGATAGGCCAGCGTCATCCCTTTGCCGGGTTTGAGCGCGCCAAATTCCAAACTGCCGACAGCGCGCGCGACCGCGCCACGGGTCAGCTTGTCGCAGCGTTTGGCAGCACGCGGCAGCGGGGCGTCTGGGTCGGCAAAAACCACCACGCGGCCCGGATGGGTGTCAAGGTGGTCAAGCTCTAGCGCATGTGCGGTCAGATTGGTCATGGGTGCTCCGGCATTTGTTTGGGGCAAAGCTAGTCCAGCGCTCCGGCGATGACCACCGCTCTTGCGAAAATGTCTGGCGCGCGCTAAGGCTGTTACCGCTAACGGTCCATGTAAGGAGCACCGCCCATGATCCCCGCCCAACAAAGCGACCGCGCGCTGGAACTGTGCCGCTTGGCCCCGGTGATCCCGGTTATCGTGGTCGATGATCTGGCCCATGCGCGCCCCTTGGCAGAGGCGCTTGTCGCAGGGGGCTTGCCGGTGCTGGAAGTGACCCTGCGCACCGAATGCGCCTTGCAGGCGATTGCCGCTATGGCAGAGGTGCCGGGTGCTGTGGTGGGCGCGGGCACGGTGCTGACCCCGGCGCATATGAAAGCCGCAAAGGACGCGGGCGCGACATTCGCGGTGTCCCCCGGTGCAACACCTGCGTTGATAGATGCGGCCCGTGTCGAGGCCGTGCCGCTGTTGCCCGGCGCGCAAACCTGTTCAGAGGTGATGGCGCTGTTGGAGCAGGGCTACCATGTGCAAAAGTTCTTTCCCGCGGAATCGATCGGCGGGGCAGGGGCGCTGAAATCCATCGGCGGGCCGTTGCCGCAAGTGACCTTTTGCCCGACCGGTGGGATCACGCCAGAGCTTGCGCCAGGTTATCTGGCGCTGGCGAACGTGGCCTGTGTGGGTGGGTCTTGGGTTGCGCCGAAAGCCTTGATGCAAGCGGGCGACTGGGCGCAGATCACGGATATTGCGCGCGCCGCGGCAGGGCTGTCGCGGTAGATCGGGTTTGGCCGCGCGTGTCCCGCGCGGTCAGCCATTGCGATACCGCGCCAAACTATGCTGCAACTCCAGCACCGGCAGCACGTCGGGCAATGCAAGTGCCGCTTCTGACATGAACAGAATATTGAATTGATGCCTGCGCTCGAAATCGCGGGCAACAGGCACCAGCCCGCGCGCCAGCACATGCGCCAGCACGTCATGGGCCAACCACTGCCCTTGCCAGAAGGCTGCGCTTTCGACCTCGATCATCATCAGTTCAGTGCGCTTTAGCAGCGCCTCTGCGCCGGCCAGAACCTTTTCGGATGCGCCCTCGACATCGACCCAAAGAGCAGCGCGCTCTGCCCCGGTGGCCACGCTGTCCAGCCGCAGACCGGGAACCGTGACCGTTTCGTATTCGGCTTTCGAGTCTTCGCGCAGCATTAACGAGGACCGGCCAGAATGCACACCCTGCGCGGAATGCCGGTCCGCAGTCAGCACCTTGAAGGTTTGCGGGCCATCGCTGTCGGACAGGGCCGACAAAAGATATTCCACCCGCAGTGCCGCGAAATTGTGGCGTTTGGCAAAGCGCGCATGGTTATGCGGGTTGGCTTCATAGGCGACAACGCGGGCATTGGGCAGCAACCGCCGGGCGCGCCGCGCGCCCGACCCGTCATGCGCGCCGGCCTCGATGAACACATCGGGCGCGACCACCGGCAACAACGCAAAGAACATCTTGCGCAGATCGGCGGCAGAGCGTGCCCGGTCTGCGCGGCCGCGCAGGTCGTAAAGCGATGCGCGCGTGCTCAGTTGTGCAAGCGCCTGTCCGGGTGTCATGATGTTTCCTTCACTGGTCGCGCGCCAGATTGGGCAGGGGCGTGCGCGCGGTCAACCCCTCTTGCGTCCATGCCGGAAACCGTCTAAGCGACACGCACTTCACAGGTGGGGGTCGGGCCGCGCGGGCAGAAAAATCCGCAACGGTCCACCGGTTGAGGCATTGGCCTTGAAACCCCCCACTCAGGCGCAAACCGGAAAGGAACACGTTATGGCGCTTCCCGATTTCTCGATGCGGCAGCTTTTGGAAGCTGGCGTTCACTTTGGCCACCAGACGCAGCGCTGGAACCCGCGCATGGGTCCGTATATCTACGGCGAGCGTAACGGCATCCACATCATGGATCTGACACAAACCGTGCCGCTGCTGGACGCGGCATTGAATGTCATCCGCGAAACCGTGTCCAAGGGTGGCCGCGTGCTGTTCGTCGGCACCAAGCGGCAGGCTTCCAAAGCCGTGGCCGAAGCCGCCGACCGCTCCGCGCAGTTCTACATGAACCACCGCTGGCTGGGCGGCACCCTGACCAACTGGAAAACCGTGTCGCAGTCGATCCAGCGCCTGAAAGCTCTGGACGAAAAGCTGGAAGGCGGCGCCGAAGGTCTGACCAAGAAAGAGCGTCTGGGCATGGAGCGCGAGCAAGCGAAACTGCAAGCCTCGCTCGGCGGCATCCGCGAAATGGGCGGCCTGCCGAACCTGCTCTTCGTGATCGACGTGAACAAAGAAGACCTCGCCATTCAGGAAGCCAAGAAGCTGGGCATCCCGGTTGTGGCCGTGGTTGACACCAACTGCTCGCCCGATGGCGTGGATTACATCATCCCCGGCAATGACGACGCGGCGCGCGCGATTGCACTGTATTGCGATCTGGTCAGCCGCGCGGCGCTTGATGGCATGACCGCGCAGATGGGCGCGGCGGGCATCGACCTTGGTGCGCTGGAAGAAGCGCCGGTTGAAGAGGCGCTGGAAGAGGCGCCTGCAGAGACACCTGCCGAAGGCTGATCGCCTTTTGTCAGGATTTGACATGATACTGTGACAGGGGTGCGGCATGCCCCCTGTCACATCACTGATTTTCAGGAGTGAGAGACATGGCAATCACCGCAGCAATGGTGAAGGAACTGCGCGAATCCACCGGCGCAGGCATGATGGACGCGAAGAAAGCCCTGACCGAAACGAATGGCGACATGGAAGCGGCAACCGATTGGTTGCGCACCAAGGGTCTGGCCAAGGCCGCCAAGAAATCCGGCCGCACGGCTGCCGAAGGCTTGGTCGCGGTTGCCGTCGAAGGCGGCAAGGGCGTCGCGGTTGAAGTGAACTCGGAAACCGATTTCGTCGCCAAGAACGCCGAATTCCAATCGATGGTCGCAGGCATTGCCACGACCGCGCTGACCGCCTCGGATGTAGACGCGCTGGCCGCCGCCGATATGGGCGGCAAGCCCGTTTCGACCGTGCTGACCGACGCGATTGCGAAAATCGGCGAGAACATGACCCTGCGCCGCATGGCCATGATCGAGGGTGAGACGGTTGTCTCTTACGTCCACAATGCCGCGACAGATGGCATGGGCAAGATCGGCGTGCTGGTCGCCATGTCCGGCGGCGATGCCGGGTTCGGCAAGCAGGTCGCCATGCATATCGCCGCGACCAACCCGGCGTCCCTGGACGAAGCCTCGCTTGATCCGGCGATTGTCGAAAAGGAAAAGCAGGTCCAGATCGACATCGCGCGCGAATCCGGCAAGCCAGAGAACATCATCGAGAACATGATCGTCGGCCGCATGAAGAAATTCATGGCCGAGGTCACGCTGATGGGGCAGGCCTTTGTCATCAACCCCGACCTGACCGTGGCACAAGCCGCTGCTGAGGCGGGTGCGACGATCACCGGCTTTGTCCGTATGGAAGTCGGCGAAGGGATCGAGAAGAAAGAAGAAAACTTCGCCGAGGAAGTGGCGAAGATGCAGGGTTAAAAGCAATTTCAGAAAAAGTTGACAGACTTTTTCGGTTCGAAATTGCGTAGCGAGGACTCTTCTCTGAGTTTTCTGGGAAGATTGGCGGCGCTCCGAGGGATCGGAGCGCCGTTTTTGTTGATCGAGTATGGACGCGTATAGCCTTTTGTCCAGTCTATGCGTATCCAAGTCATTGCAACTTGTTTGTAACTGGTCGCAATGTTGGGCGAAACAGCCTCTTAAAAAATCCAGAAATTTCGTGAAAGCACCATGATGATGCCACCCTCAATTTAGGATTTTTTCACGTTTCAAAGCTAGAAAAAGTGCTCCAAAGCCTGAAATCGCGATAGGTACACTTAAGATGTAGTTCGACTGATGTCTTACGGTAGCTCCACATCCAAAAAGCTTCCATCGCGGACAGTCCTCAGCTGGAAATTCAACACTTTGGCCAAAGAAATACGCTAGTGAAAGCGCCAAGAAAATACTTGCGCAAAATAAATAAATCATTCCCTCGGTCTTAAGAGATCTCATTCCAAATGATTTGACGGCAAGAGTATACTGTATAGCCATAAGTGACGCCAAAGGCGCAAAAATTAAAAGAAAATCTCGGGTAAGTGTGCGAGGAAGTACGTTGGTTAATTGATTGTTCTCAAGAATGACCCTTACGCTTACGCTTAAGCATAATGTTATCATGAACAGCACAACTATGCGTGAAACGAATTTTGTGTCACGTTTATTCATTTTTTCGATTTTTTTCTTTGATCTTGTATCGTTGCGTTTTGCCATGCTCAGTAATTTTTACTTTTAGAGACGAGTTAACAATAAATCCTATAATTATTAATGCTACTACCCACCAAAGTGACCAAAGTGTATCACGAGCCTCTTGCGCGAAAATGCCAAGGTCGAACTTTGACGCAACAAGCCAGAGACCTAGAAACGCCCAAGGCCAAGGCTTAGTTAATACATGCGCTGCACCATTTGCGATTGCAGCAGCAATAGGAATTAAAGGTAGAGCCATTACTTATCCTCGCCGGTTTGTCTCTGGGTGCAGCTTTATCGCGAAAATGTTACCCGATAGCGGCGTTTAAACAAGGTCGCAGCTGCAATGGTAACTCTGCGCTTCGTGTGCTCAGGAGCTTAACTCTATTTTATTAAAATTTGATCGTCGCTTCCACAGTAGCGTATCTTTCGTTCACTCGTACCCCTCAATGCGCCTCCGCCCAACTCTCCCCCACGCCTGCATCCACCACCAGCGGCACGTCGAGCGTGACCACGGGTGCTGCGGCCCCTTCCATCACCTCGCGCACCACGCCGATCACGTTGTCCACCGCGCCCTCTTCCACCTCGAACACCAGTTCGTCATGCACCTGTAGCAGCATTCGCGCGGGCAGGCCTGCGATCGCGTCCGGCACCCGCACCATGGCGCGGCGGATGATGTCGGCGGCGGTGCCTTGGATGGGCGCGTTGATTGCCGCGCGTTTGGCAAAGCCCGCCGCTGGCCCCTTGGTGTTGATCTCTGGCGTGTGAATGCGCCGCCCGAAGAGCGTTTCCACCCGGCCATGCTTTTTCGCAAACTCCACCGTGTCATCCATATAGGCGCGGATGCCGGGGAAGCGCTCGAAATAGCGGTCGATGAAGCCCTGCGCATCGGCGCGCGGAATGCGCAGGTTGCGCGCCAGCCCAAAGCCCGAAATGCCGTAGATCACCCCGAAATTGATCGCCTTGGCCTGACGGCGAATCTCTGGCGTCATCTGGTCCAGCGGCACGTCGAACATTTCCGACGCGGTCATGGCGTGAATATCCTGCCCCTCGCGGAAGGCCGCTTTCAGCGCGTCGATGCCCGCGATATGCGCCAGAATGCGCAGTTCGATCTGGCTATAGTCCAGCGCCACCAGCTTGTGGCCTTCGGCGGCGACAAAGGCGGTGCGGATGCGGCGGCCTTCTTCCGACCGTATGGGGATGTTCTGAAGGTTGGGATCGGTGGAGGAGAGCCGCCCCGTGACCGCGCCCGTGATGACGTAAGAGGTATGCACGCGCCCTGTCTCGGGGTGGATATGGTCTTGCAGCGCGTCGGTGTAGGTCGATTTCAGCTTGGAAAGCTGCCGCCAATCCAGCACGCGGGCGGGCAGGTCGTGGCCCTCTGCGGCCAGATCCTCCAGAATATCGGCGCCCGTGGCATAGGCGCCGGTCTTGCCCTTCTTGCCGCCCTCCAGCGACATCTTGTCGAACAGGATTTCGCCGAGCTGCTTTGGCGAGCCGACATTGAATGTCTCTCCCGCCAGTTCGTGGATTTCCACTTCCAGCCCCGCCATTTTCTGCGCAAACGCGTTCGACATGCGCGACAGGATATCGCGGTCCACCTTAATGCCGGTGCGCTCCATTGCCGCCAGAACGGGGACCAGCGGGCGCTCCAGTGTTTCATAGACGCGCGTCACCTGCGCCGCGTGCAGCTTGGGTTTGAAGGTCTGCCACAGGCGCAGGGTGATGTCAGCGTCTTCGGCCGCGTATTTCACCGCATCGTCAATCGGCACGCGGTCGAAGGTGATGGCGGATTTGCCGGTGCCCAGCAGTGTTTTGATGGCGATGGGGGCGTGGTTCAGGTAGCGGTCCGAGAGCGCATCCATCCCGTGCCCATGCAAGCCGCCGTTGAGCGCGTAGCTCATCAGCATGGTGTCATCGATGGGCGCGACCGTAATCCCGTAGCCTGCAAAAATCTTGGCATCGTATTTCATGTTCTGCCCGATTTTCAGAATGCTCGGGTCTTCCAGCAGGGGTTTCAGGGCAGCGAGCGCATCGGCCATGGGGATTTGCCCCTCTGTCAGTGCCGGGTCATCGAACAACCCGTCGCCGCCTGCGCGGTGGGCGAGCGGGATATAAGCGGCATGACCGGCTTCCACGCATAAGGACACGCCGACCAGATCGGCGCGCATTTCATCAAGCGCGGTGGTTTCGGTGTCGACCGCGACAAAGCCGCGTTCGCGCGCCGCCGTGATCCATGTGTGAAGCGTGGCCATATCGCGGATGCAGTCGTATTTTGCATCGTCAAATGCGGGCGCTTCGGGCGCGTCTGCCTGCGGGGTAGGGGCCGCTTCGGGCAGGGCGGGTGTGTCCGCCCCCAATGCGTCGGCGATGCGGCGGGTGAGGGTGCGGAATTCCATCTGGTTCAGAAAGCCCAGCAGTGTGTCGGAGTCGGGCTTGCGCACCGCCAGATCATCCAGCCCGAAGGTGATGGGTGTCTGGTCATCCAGCCGCACAAGGGCTTTCGACAGGCGCACGGCGTCTTCCGCCTGTGCCACTTTGGGGGCGACGTTGCGCAGCACTTTCAACCGCTCGCGCATGGTGACAAGTTGCTTTGCGGCCTCGTTGCCTGTGGCGGCCAGATCGGCCAGTTCGGCAGGTGACAATTCCGCGCCGACCTGAGCGCCGGAGAGCGCGACTATGGCGGCGGCATCGGCCTTGGAGCCAAGCTTGACCTTGCGCTCCAGCCGGCCCTCAACGTCCAAAACATAGGCGTCGATCTCTTCGGCCAGTTCCGCCAGCGCCGCCTCGCGCGAGCTGTCGTCGAAGAGCCTGTCCACCGGGCCAATGGCTTGCAGCAAAAGTGAGGCCGTCGCCGCGCCTACGCCACGCACGCCGGGAATATTATCGACCGAGTCGCCCGCAATGGCTTGCAGGTCGATCATCAGTTCCGGCCCGACACCGAACCATTCCACCACGCCTGCCGGGTCCACAAGCTGATCGGGTTTGCCCTGCATTCCGGGGCGAATCATCGACACATTTGCATTCACAAGCTGCGCCAAGTCTTTGTCGCCGCTGATGATTGTCACGCGCCCGCCTGCCTCTGTCGCTTGTCGCGCGAGCGTGGCGATGATGTCATCGGCCTCATAGCCTTCCAGCTCTTCGCAGGCGATGTTGAAGGCGCGCGTGGCTTCGCGCGTCAGCGGGATTTGCGGCCGCAGGTCTTCGGGCATGTCGGGGCGGTGGCCCTTGTAGTCCGAATACAGATCGTTGCGGAAGGTGTGCGACCCCTTGTCGAAAATCACCGCCACATGGGTGGGCGCATCCGGCCCCTTGTTGCCTTCGACATAGCGCCACAGCATGTTGCAAAAGCCCGCAACAGCCCCAACCGGCGCCCCGTCGGACTTGCGCGATAGCGGCGGCAGCGCGTGATAGGCCCGGAAAATATAGGCCGAGCCGTCGATCAAATGCAGGTGGCTGTCCTTGCCGAAAGTCATCTTGCGCGGCTCCTGTCGGTTGGGCAGATTGGCCCTGTTCTTCTTTGGCCAAAGGTATTTCACATGCGCTTGCTCTATTCAATTGCCGCCATCAGTCTGATGACCCAAGCCGCGCCCGCGCTGGACCTGCCCGATTGCCCGCTGATCCCCGGCAGCCCCGACAGTTGCAGCCCCATCGTGGCCTGTATGCCGGGCGAGGGCACCTATCTGGTGGGGCGCGCGGTGGGCTGGGACGAGGGCACGCTGTCGGGTGTGACAAATACAGGCACAAGTTGCATCGGCACATGGCGCGTCACCGGCCTTGGTGTGGGGCTGGCGCGTTTTGCCTGCGATGACGGCATGGAGGGGAGGCTGGTATATTACTACCAAGACGGCGAAACCGGCACCACGCATGGACGCGGGCTGGTCAGCGGCTTTGGTCAACTCGAAGCGTGGTCAGGCCACAATATTGACCAGTTCCTGGACGCATCAGGCCGCCGGGTGGATGGCGAACTGATGTGCGGGGCAACGCCGATGTTGCTTAGCCGCCTTTAGGCCGCGTCATCCGCGAAATCGGCATGGATGAAGCGCTTGTCGCAATAGGGGCATTCGACCACGCCGGTTTCATGCGACACCGACAGCCAGACGCGCGGGTGTCCCAACGCCCCTTCGCCCCCGTCGCAGGCCACGCGCATGGCGGTCACGATTTCGGTTTCCGGGGCATCATGGGCCAATGGGTTGGGGGTGGTCATGGGGCTGTCCTTGTCGCTGGCGGCGCGCTGGCCTAGGTATGTCAGGACCATAACAAATCGGGCGCGCGCGGCAAGGTGGCATGCGCATATGCAAGGGGCGACCATGACCAGACAGGCAATCGAAATTACCGGCTTGCGCAAGACCTATGCCGGGCAAAAGGGTGAGCCTGAGAAACATGCTTTGAAGGGCGTTGACCTAAGCATTCCGGCAGGCAGCATTTTCGGGTTGCTGGGGCCGAATGGTGCGGGCAAGTCCACGCTTATCAACATTCTGGCAGGGTTGGTGAACAAAACCGCAGGACAGGTCAGCATCTGGGGCTTTGACCAGGATAAAAATCCGCGCCAGTCGCGCGCGGCCATTGGCGTAATGCCGCAGGAATTGAACATTGATCCTTTCTTCACCCCGCGCGGCGCCTTGGAGGTGCAGGCGGGCCTGTATGGCGTGCCCAAAGCGGAGCGCCGCACCGATGACATTTTGGAACTGATCGGCCTGTCGGACAAGGCCAATGCATATGCGCGCACGCTGTCTGGCGGAATGCGGCGGCGTTTGCTTTTGGGCAAAGCGCTGGTGCACAGCCCGGCGGTGCTGGTGCTGGACGAACCCACGGCGGGCGTGGATATCGAATTGCGCCAGATGCTGTGGGAAAACGTGCGTGCGCTGAACAAGCAAGGCATGACCATTATCCTGACCACGCATTATCTGGAAGAAGCTGAAGAAATGTGCGACGAAATCGCCATCATCAACCATGGTGAGGTGGTGGTGCGCGACAAAACCGCGACGCTGCTGGGCCAGTTGGATGCAAAAACGCTGGTGCTGACGCTGGAGCGTGACACGGCCCTGACCTTGCCCGAGGGCGTAACACAAGACCGCAAACCCGACGGGCGGCTGTCGCTGACCTACCGGCGCAGCCAGATCAGCGCCGGGCAGATATTGGCGGCGGTGGCAGAAGCGGGCGGCGTGGTGGTCGATGTCACGTCAGAGGAACCCGACCTTCAGGACGTGTTCCTGTCGTTGACCCGGTCGGCGGCATAACTGATTAGCGAGGGCCGAAGGTCCATCCAGCCACAGGCCCGCGCATAGTCGCGCGGGTCGCGCGCATCGGGTGCGGCCAACGCACGCCGCGCCTTGCGCGAGCGCCAAAGGTTCCAGCGCCATTTATACAGATCGCGCGCATGGGTCGTGATCTTTACCACCGGCGTCTTGATCGGCAGCAGGTTGCGCCATTTGCGCGCCATGTGACGAAATGCGGCTTCGAAATTGCCGTCCAGGGTTTCTTTATACCCGTCATTATGGATGAGCGGCAGCGCCACGCTAAAGGCGCCAAGCCCCTTGGCGCGGGCCTGACACACGATATCGGTGCCATACATGTGCCAGCCGGTCAGCGCTTCGTCAAAGCGCAAGCCCGCGCCCCGTCGCATGACGATCAGCAATTCGTCGAAGGATTGCACCGGCACCGGAGAGAGTGGCATCAGCCCGGCAATGAAATTTATGGAACTGGACCAGACCGGACCATATCCGCGTGTGTCCATAGCGATGCCAAAGGCACCCAATAACGCCCAGTTCGGGTCCGTGGCCTCGACCTCTGCGATGCGCTGGCGCAGCAGCGCGTCCCAGCCAAGCGGCAGATAAACATCATGGTGCAGGAACACCACGACATCCGCCGCGCTGCGGTCCAGCCCGGTATTATACGCCTGCGCGGCAGAGGGCGCGTTCTCAACCACCTCCAGCGGATATTCGCCAGAGGCAATGGCAGGCGAGCGCATCAGGTTGTCGTTCAGAATCTGCGGATTGTTGGAGGCACAGACAAATGCAATGGTCGGAACGGTCATGCCTAATCCGTCTTTTCAAGCTTTTGCTTGCGGATGCTCAGCTTGGTCACGCGATTGTCGACCCGTTCCAGAACCGTAAAGCGGAACCCATGGAACAGGAAGCTTTGGCCTTCTTCGGGGATGGTCTGCGCTTCGTGAATGACAAGGCCCGCCACGGTCACCGCTTCGTCATCGGGCAATGACCAATCTGCGGCGCGGTTCAGGTCGCGGATCGTCATCGCCCCGTCGACCACCACTTCGCCATTGTCCAGCCGAACCAGATCGGGGTCTGTCGGTACGTCATATTCATCCTCGATTTCACCGACGATTTCTTCCAGAATGTCTTCCAGCGTAATCAGCCCGTGCAGCGCGCCATATTCATCCACCACAAGCGCGAAATGCCGCTTTTGCCGCAGGAATTCGCGCATCTGTTCATCAAGCGGCGTGGTCTCTGGCACGAAATAGGGCTCGCGTAGCAGCTTGGTCAGGTCCAGCTTGGTCACCGCGTCGTAATCGCCGTCCGCGTCGGTCACCAGCTTGTGCATCTCGCGCACAAGATCGCGGATATATAGGATCCCGATGATGTTCTCAGGGTCTGCGCGGTAGACCGGCAAGCGCGAATGCGGCGCATTGATGCAATAGGCGATGATCTCGCGGATGGGCAGGTCGGCGTCCAACACATCGATCTGGCTGCGATGCAGCATGATCTCTTCGACCGTGCGCGCCGACAGGTCCAGCGCGCCCAGCACCCGGTAGCGGTCCTCTTTCTCGACCGACCCGGTGGAATGCCCCAGCGCCAGCGTGCCCGCGATTTCCTCATGGACCGACAATACCTTGCTGTCCGGATCAATATTAACCCCGAACAGGGCCAGCACCCGGCGCACGATAAAGCGCACCACCGCCACCACGGGCGAGAAAATCGTCACCACCACGCGCAGCGGCGGCGCCACTTTCAGCGCGGTGCGCTCGGGGTTGGAAATGGCGTAGGTTTTTGGCAACACCTCGGAGAAGATGAGCACCAGAACCGTCATGACCAGCGTGGCAAAGGCCACGCCGCTATCGCCTAACAACCGGGTGAACAAGGCCGTTGCCAAAGACGCGGCCAAGATATTGACCATGTTATTGCCCAGCAGGATCGCGCCGATCATGCGCTCGCTGTCCTCGGTCAGGGTCAGTGCGCTTTGCGCGCCACGTTCGCCCCTGTCGGCCTGTGACTTCAACTTGCCCCGGCTCGAGGCCGTTAGCGCAGTTTCCGAACCAGAAAATAGGGCAGACATGATCAGCAGACACAAGATAGCGCCTACGGTCAGCCAAAAGGCCATATCCAAAACGACGGCCGTGTTTTCCATGTAACTCACGAAGGTTGTTGAACTCTGTTTATATGTAAGCGCTCTGGCCGCGCGCGTAAAGTAGAGCCGCAGTCTTGACCACGGCGCGGCAAGCGGTCATGTGCCTAACCCATGTTCGCCAAAGACGCACTTGACCAGATTTTGCAAAAGTTCGAGTATCTCGAAGCGCGGCTTATGGCCGGGGCTTCGGGTGCCGATATGGTGCAACTGTCGCGCGACTATGCCGAATTGAAGCCGGTCGTGGCGCAGATCAACGCCTACCGCCAATCTTTGCGTGATCGGGAAGAGGCGTTGTCGCTGCGCGATCAGCCGGACATGCGCGAACTTGCCGAGGAAGAGTTAGAGCGCTTGCAGTCGGAACTGCCAGCACTTGAACAAGCTTTGCGGCTGGCGCTGTTGCCGCGCGACAGCGCCGATGCGAAACCCGCACTTGTCGAGATTCGCCCCGGCACTGGCGGGGACGAGGCGGGCCTGTTCGCGGCTGACCTGTTGCGCATGTATCAGCGTTATGCAGAAACCCGCGGTTGGCAGGTCCAGACCATCAGCCATTCGGAAACAGAACTTGGCGGCTTGCGCGAAGTGGTGATCCGCGTGGCGGGGGAAGGCGTGTTCGCGCGGTTGAAATTCGAATCGGGCGTTCACCGGGTGCAGCGTGTGCCGGTTACGGAATCTGGCGGGCGGATTCACACATCGGCGGCCACCGTCGCTGTGCTGCCCGAAGCCGAAGAGGTCGAGATTGACATTCCCACGACCGACATCCGTATCGACACGATGCGCGCATCCGGGGCAGGTGGGCAGCATGTGAACACCACCGATTCGGCCGTGCGGATCACGCATTTGCCGACCGGGTTGGTTGTTACCTCCTCGGAGAAATCGCAGCACCAGAATCGCGCCATTGCCATGCAGGTTTTGCGCGCAAAGCTGTATGACATGGAACGCCAGCGCGCCGATGCCGAACGCGCCGATGCGCGGCGCAGCCAGGTTGGTAGCGGCGACCGCTCGGAACGCATCCGCACCTATAATTTTCCGCAAGGGCGGATGACCGATCATCGCATAAACCTGACGCTGTATAAACTGGACGCGGTTATGGCCGGTGATCTGGACGAGGTCATCGACGCGCTGATCGCGGCGGATCAGGCCGCGAAACTGGCGGCGATGGACGCATGATCCGCGCTGCGGCCTTGCTGGCCGAAGGTGTCGCGGCATTGCGCGCGGCACAATTGGACGGGGCCGCCACGGACGCGCGCATTTTATTGGCCCATACGCTGGGCATTCCGCGCGATCGTCTGACATTGGCTTTGCAAGACAACGTGCCTGCCGCTGCGCAAGCCCGGTTTCACAAAGCGATTGCCGCGCGTGCCGCGCGTCAGCCTGTCGCGCAGATTATCGGGCGGCGCGCGTTTTACGGGCGCGAGTTCATCGTCACCCCCGATGTGCTGGACCCGCGCCCCGACACCGAAACCCTGATCGAAGCCGCTCTGGAGCAGCCTTTCACCCGGTTTCTGGACCTTGGTACCGGGTCTGGTGCCATTGCATTGACCTTGTTGGCCGAACGACCGGACGCGCAGGGCATTGCCGTGGACCTGTCGAAACCCGCGCTGGACGTGGCTGCGCGCAATGCAAAGGCGCTGGGATGCGCTGCGCGCGTGACAGTCCAATGCTCTGACTGGTTCAGCGAAGTGCAGGGACGATTCGATCTTATCGTGTCGAACCCGCCCTATATCGGCACGCCCGAACTGGAGGGTCTGGCCCCGGATGTGCGCGTATATGAACCGCGCATGGCGCTGGTGCCCGACCATGATGATGGCACGGGGCTTGCGGCCTACCGTCTTATATGTGCCCAAGCTGCAGCGTATCTGGCGCCCAATGGCTGGTTGATGGTCGAGATCGGCCATAAACAGGGACATGCCGTGCAAGAGCTGTTTAGGGCCGCGGGATTGGCCGATATTGCCTTGCGATATGACCTGTCGGGGCATCCGCGCGTTGTGATGGGGCGGGCTGCGGTATGATAAATTGGCCATAATCCGCGTCTTGCACGGTTTTTGTCTGTCACGGGGCTTGCCATATGCGGTTTTGCATGGCACGAACACGGGGCAGGTTGGAACAGCAAGGCTTCGCTGCACCTGACACCCCGATCAGTGTCTTGCTCTTGTGCCAAAACGGCGGCGCAGTGCAAAACGCAAGATTAGTCCCTATCTGGCTGGACATTTTACAACATGAGATCACCTAACAAACGTTCGCGTTCGAAGTCGAACCGCCCCAAAACGCTTGGAAACATCGTCAACCGCGTGTTCGACAGTTCTGGACCCGAAGGCAAGGTGCGCGGCACGCCGCAGCAGATTATCGAAAAATACCAGTTCCTTGCGCGTGATGCGCAGTTGGGCAATGACCGTGTGGCGGCGGAAAACTTTCAGCAACATGCAGAGCATTACACCCGCATGCTGGCGCAGGCCCAGAAAGAACAGGCCGCCGAGCAAGAGGCGCGCCGCCAGCAGCAGGACGAACAGCGCGCCCGCAGCGATGATCGGAACCGTCATAACAACAATCAAAATGGCGGTCAGAATGGTCAGAACGGCGGGCAACCGCAACCGCAGCGGCACGCAGAGCAGCCGCAAGAATCGCAGTCGCCAAGTTCTTCGTTTGACGTTGCTCCATCCAATTCGTCCGAGGATGGCGCGCTGGTCGTAGAGACGCCCGAGGGCAGCACCCCGCCCGCGCGCCCGGAAAGCGTTGCGGCAGATGAGGGCGCGCGCAAGCCGCGCAATACCCGCAAACCGCGCGTCCCCAAGGCCGCAGAACCGCACGCCGCCACTGCAGAAGAACCTCGCGCGCCCAAGCCCAAGGCTGAGGGTGAAGAGACTGCTGCCAAACCGCGCCGCGCTCCGCGCAAGCCGCGTGCGCCCAAAGCCGATAGCGGCGATACTCCGCCAGCACCCGAGATGAAATCCTCGGCTGCGGAATAAGTTACATTGGCAAGGCGTTTGGCAATATGCCAAGCGCCGATGCGCCGTTGAGCACGAATTGAACTGACAGCGCGGACAGCAACAGGCCGAACAGCCGTGTCAGCACCATTGTTCCGGTGCGGCGCAAGATGCGCTCCAGCGGGGCGGCGGCCAGAAAGGCCAGCAGCACCAACGCGATCACGGCCAGCATCACGCCAGAGATCAGCGCCACCCCCTCCCATGATCCGCCGGTGTCGTTGATAAGCAGCACCATGGTTGCCATCGCGCCCGGTCCGGCGATGAGGGGCATGGCCAGCGGAAACACTGACGGGTCGTCTGCCAGATTGCCGGACCCCTCATCTGCGTGGTTCTGGCGGCGTTCCGAGCGGCGGTCGAACAGCATGTCGAGCGCGGTCAGAAACAGCAAAAGCCCCCCTGCGATCTGAAAGGCCGGCATGGAAATGCCAATAAAGCGTAGGAAATCCTCGCCCGCCAAAGCAAAGGCCAGCAGCAGCAGCGCCGCGATGAAACAGGCGCGCAGGCCAACAGCGCGACGCTGAGCCGCGGTCATGCCTTGGGTCAAGGCCAAGAACAGCGGGGCCGTGCCGATCGGGTCGATGACCACGAAGAGCGTGACAAAGGCCGAGATAAGAAACGGGATTTCCAGCATCAGACTTCCCGCATCATTGCGCCTTGAAATGCTTGGCCAGTTTCAAACCCTGACCCTGGTAGTTCGACGCAAGGTCAGCGCCATACAGTCGTTCGGGTCGCTCTGCCATGCGTTCATAAACCAGCCGCCCGACGATCTGCCCATGTTCCAGCGCGAAGGGCGCTTCATGACAGCGCACTTCCAGCACACCGCGCGCGCCGGTGCCACCGGCGGCGGCATGGCCGAAACCAGGGTCGAAGAACCCTGCGTAATGCACGCGAAATTCGCCCACCATGGCCAGATAGGGGGCCATTTCAGCGGCATAATCGGGCGGGATATGCACAGCCTCGCGGCTGACCAGAATGTAGAACGCCCCCGGATCAAGGATAATCTGGCCAGTATCGCTATGCAGTTCTTCCCAGAACTCGCGCGGGGCATAAGCTCCGACACGGTCCAGGTCGATCACGCCGGTATGGGGCTTGGCGCGGTAGCCGACCAAGGTGCCTTGTGCGGGCTTCAGGTCGACCGAGAAGCCCAGACCGTCAGAGATCACCGGCTCTCCCGGCACCAGCGTGTCGCTGTCGTGCAGCGCGCGCAGCGCTGTGTCATCCAGAACCGCATGGCCGCGCCGAAACCGGATCTGGTTCAGCCGCTGACCGGGGCGCACCAGCACAGAAAACGAGCGCGGGCAGATTTCGGCATAGAGCGGGCCGTGATACCCCTCTGGGACGCGGTCGAATTCGATGCCATTATCCGCGATTACGCGTGTCAGAAGGTCCAACCGCCCGGTAGAGCTTTTGGCATTGGCCACAGCCTGCAATCCTTGGGGCAGGGCGAGGCTCTCCATCAATTCCACAACGTAGACGCAGCCCTTTTCCAGCACCGTGCCGTCATCGAGCGCCATCTCGTGCATTTCGAAATCGGCCAATCGGTCAGCCACCCGCCGACCTTTGCCCGCCAGAAAAGAGGCGCGCACCCGCCATGCACGATGCCCCAGCCGCAAGTCCAGACTGGCGGGCTGCACCTGTTCATCGGTAATCCGATCTTCGGCACTGATTTCAGCGCGCGCGATCATCTCGCGTAGGGTTTGGGATGGCAAAACGCCTTGCATAATGGTCAACTTTCCCTAACGCCGCATCTGCTTTCCGTCTTAGCGAAGGGAATGGGTCTTGGAAAGGGCGAGCGCGAGAGGGTTGCAGGACCATCGGTGGCGTCTTAGCTAAATCACCATCGCAACCCGATGAAAGGAAACCCATATGGATCGCGACATATTTATCCAGCAAACCAAGGCCAAGCTTGACGAGTGGAACGCAGAGATCGCAAAGCAAGAAGCCCTGATGCGCGGTGCCGAGGCGGACATGAAGCAAAAATACCGGGATCAGCTAGACGAGATGAGAGAACAGCGCGACCAGTTTGAAGCCAAGCTGCAGGAGGCGCGCGAGGCGAGCGAAAAAGCATGGTCTGATATGCAAGCCGGGTTCGAAGCGGCGTGGCTGGACATTTCGAACGCTTTTGAAAAGGCCACGAAACGCTACTGAAACGGGTGAAATGGTCGGGCTAGCAGGACTTGAACCTGCGACCTTCCGTCCCCCAGACGGACGCGCTACCAGACTGCGCTATAGCCCGACAAGCTATGCCCGGCCTTCTAACCGATTCAGCGCCGAGGGCAAGGGGCAATCCGCCTAGCGGGTGTTATTCGGCGCGTTCACCGATCGTTTGGACAAGCTGTTCAAGCCGCGCCAGCGCCGGGGCAAAACGGTTCGCGTCACGCGGGGGATTGATGCGCAGCGCATGGGCGATCCGCGCGAAACGCGGCGGTTCCTGCGGGGCGCTTGCCGCATCCAGCAACGCGGCCAGAGCAGGGGGCTCGGTGGTTTCTGCGGGCTCCGGCGCGGCAGTCGTGGCTGGTGCAGTGCTATCTGGCGCTGCCGCTTCTGGGGACGACTCCGGTTCTGGTTCCGCGCCGCCAGTGTCGCCCGACGGCGGTGGGTTTTCTTGCAGTGTCGGCTGATGTTCCGCTGGCGGCAAGGCGGGCGCGGGCACCTCTACGGGATCTGCGGCGGGCAAGGGTGTTTCATCCGGCGCATCCGCAGAGATGTCGGTCGCGTGCGCGTCAGAGTCGGCAACAGGTGCCATAGCAGGGGCAGAGGGGGCACTCTCCTCTTTGGTTGCAACGGCATCCACGACATCCCCGTCCTGCACATCGGTCACGACCGGTGCAAGCCCCGTCACATGCCGCGCACCCTTTTCTTGCAACAGTTTTTGCACGCCCCGAATCGTCATGCCCTGGTCGTGCAGCAGCAATTTTATGCCTGACAGCAGGTCTATATCGGCGGGGCGGTAATAGCGCCGCCCACCTGCGCGCTTCACGGGTTTGACATGGCTGAACTTGCTTTCCCAGAACCGCAGCACATGAGCCGGGGTGTCCAAGGCTTCCGCCGCTTCGCTTATGGTGCGGAACGCCTCTGGTGCCTTACGCATGAACCTGCCTTACTGTTTACTGCGCGGAATTGCCTTGCGCGACACGGTCTTTCATCAGATGCGAAGGACGGAAACTTAGCACCCTGCGCGGCGAGATCGGCACTTCTTCGCCGGTTTTTGGGTTGCGCCCCATGCGCGCATTCTTGTCGCGCGTCGAGAAGGTGCCAAAAGACGAGATCTTGACCTGCTCGCCCGTCACCAGCGCATCCGAGATATGCTGCAAAACGGTATCCACCAACCCGGCGGATTCGTTGCGCGATAAGCCGACCTCGCGGAACACCGCTTCGGTAAGGTCCATTCGTGTAAGTGTTTTATCTGACATCATGCCCCCGGCCTTTCGCACTATCCTGCGCGAAAGCAATTTCCGAGTCAATATCAGGGGGTTGGACAGCCGCGTTAAAGTGCTACCAACGCAAGACAACTGCGCCCCAGCTTAGGCCGCCACCAATGGCTTCGATGACGATTGCATCGCCAGCCTTGAACTGCCCGCGTGCATCGGCAACCGACAGCGCCAGTGGGATAGAGGCAGCAGAGGTGTTGCCGTGGTCTTGCACAGTAACAACGACCTTTTCCATCGGCACGCCCAGTTTTTGCGCGGTGCCACGGATAATGCGCAGGTTGGCCTGATGCGGCACAACCCAATCAACATCGTCCGATGCCAGCCCAGAGCGCCCCAGCGCGGTGGTGGCCGTCTGTGCCAGTTTCTCTACCGCGTGGCGGAACACTTCGCGCCCCTGCATCCGCAGCACGCCCGCTGTGCCAGAGCGCGACACGCCACCATCGACATAAAGAAGATCGCGGTATCGCCCGTCAGAGTTCAGGTCCACACCAAGGATGCCGCGATCATCTGATGTGCCTTCGCTTTCAACGGCTTCCAGAATCACCGCGCCGGCGCCGTCGCCGAACAGAACACAGGTGCCCCGGTCGGTCCAGTCCATGATCCGCGAGAAGGTTTCAGCACCAATGACCAGCACGCGCTTGGCTTGCCCGCCAAGGATAAGCCCGTTCGCATTGGCCAGCGCAAACACAAAGCCCGCGCAGACCGCCTGAATGTCAAAGGCGAACCCCTGCTGGATACCAAGCGCCGCTTGAACCTGCGTGGCCACGGCGGGGAAGGTGTAATCCGGTGTCGAGGTGGCGACAATGACCGCGTCGATTTGGTCGGGTGCAACACCAGAGGCATCGAGCGCCCGGCGTGCGGCATGGATGGCAAGGTCTGACGTATACTCGCCCTCTGCCGCGAAGTGGCGCCGCTCAATTCCGGAGCGCGATACAATCCATTCATCCGATGTGTCGAGGGTGTTGGCGAATTCCGAATTCGGCACCACCCGCTCTGGCAGGTAATGGCCGCAACCGCGAATGACCGCCCGGATCGTGCTCATTCTGTATCCCCTGCATTTTCGGCTGCCGCCTCTTGCCGCCCCGCGACCGAATCCATCACGGCACTCAGACGGTCCGACATGCGGTCCTGAAAGCCCGAGCGTGCCAGCGTAAAGGCCAGCTTGATCGCGGAAGAAACACCCGTCGCATCGGCGGACCCGTGGGATTTGACCACCGTTCCGTTCAAGCCCAGAAAGACGCCCCCATTGACGCGGCTGGGGTCGGTGCGCTTTTTGGCGCGGCGCATAGGGCCCAAGGCCAGCAAGCCCGCGATCTTGGCCCAAGGGGTCGCGGTCAACTCTCGGCGTAGCAATTCAGAGATGAGCCGGGCCGTGCCTTCGCCGGTTTTAAGCGCGACATTGCCGGTAAACCCGTCCGTCACGATCACGTCCACGCGTTCCGACGGGATATCGCCACCTTCCACAAAGCCGACGAATTCGAACTGTCCGATCTGGGCCGCCTGCGCGATCAGCAACGCGGCTTCCTTAATCTCTGCCCGGCCCTTATGTTCTTCTGTGCCCACGTTCAGCAGGCCAACGCGTGGGCGCACCACATCGAAAGCGTTGCGATAATAGGCTGCCCCCATCATCGCGTATTGCAGAAGTGATTCTTCATCGGCGCGCACATCGGCCCCGACATCCAGCATGGTGTTGAAGCCGGTCTTTCCGCGCGACGGCCATAGGCAGGCAATCGCAGGGCGGTGCACGCCCGGCAACTTGCGAAGCTGCAACATCGACACCGCCATCAGGGCACCAGTATTGCCACAAGAGACAGTCGCCTGTGCAGCACCTTCGCGCTGTGCGCCCAAGGCATTCCACATCGAGGTCTGACGCCCGTGGCGCATAACCTGCGCGGGCTTGTCATCCATCTTCACTGTGTCGGGGCTGTGGCGCAGCGTGAGCCGTCCGCCCAAAGCTGGCTTACGTGCCAGCAATGGCGCCAAAACCGCTTCGTCGCCATGCAACAGGATTTTCAGCTCCGGGTTTTTTGCAAGCGACAGCTCACACCCTTCAACCACGGCCTGAGGGCCTTGGTCGCCGCCCATGGCGTCCACCGACACTGTGATCGTGTCGGTGCCACCTGTGGCGCTGGAATTAAGCGCGTCTGACATCAACGACCCTGACGCGGGACACGGAGCACAATCAGGCCGCGTCGTCTTCCAGATCAATTTCGGTCGCTTGGGCGACCACTTCGCGGTCGGCATAGTGACCGCAGGACGGACAAACGTGATGCGGGCGCTTCAGCTCGCCACAATTGCTGCACTCGTTTGGGTTGGAAGCGACCAGCGCGTCATGCGAACGGCGCATGTTACGACGGGAGCGGGTCACGCGATTCTGTTGAACGGCCATGTCAAACCTCGGATGTCAGTGGCGCAGTGGCGGCCCAGATATGGTAGGACCGGCGCAGCGCGGGTGTCAGTGATTACGAATTTGGGGCCGGATACACGGAATATGCCGCGCTTCCAAGCCCTGTTCGCACGAAGGGTGCAAAATACAGGCGTTTTTTTGATGCGCAAGGCGTGGAACGCGCAGAGTTCAGCCCCGATCGAGCTTGTCACGCAGCGCGGCCAGCCCGGCAAAGGGCTTGACGGCATCGTCATCAAGCGGCGTCTCGCCTTCCGGGGCGGCGCGGATCACGCCCTCGGGGTTCAGCGCCACGCCAGCGGCACGGGGAAACTCTGGTAGCGCCAGCGCCAAAGCCTCTATTACGATGGCCGACAGGTCAATCTGGTTGCCAAGCGGTTCAAGCCGCTCGTCGAGGGTCATCTCGACCTCTTCGGCGTCTGGTTCGGACCAATCCGCGATGAACCGGCGCACGATCCGCTCATCGATTCGGCTGGTCACAGGGGCAAGCGTGACGGCGCAGGGCTGCACCGCGCTTGCGCCCAGCGTGCCGGTCACTTCCCAGTCGCGATCGGCCAAAGGGGCAAGCCACCCGTGAAAGCGAAACTTGCGTAACCCGCTCAGGCCCAGATATTGCGCGACCTCTGCGCAGGCGGCAGCGTCGGGTTCTATAAGGATCTCTCGTGACTTGCGCCCGTTCAGGCTGCCCACCGCGACAGGCGGGGCCAGGCGGGGCATCTTGAGTAAGTCGGCGGTCATGGTCTTTGCCCCTTCATTTAGGTTGCGATAGCGCAATGCGGTGCCGCAAAGATATAGGCGCATGGTTTCCATTCTTGAAGTGCCGGGCGTCCTTATGTATCCCTTTGCCGACAGATGCGCCCGGTTTTCGGGGGCGCTGCATGTAAAGAAGGGCGGGTTGGCCAATGAAACAGGGTGTTTTTGCGCTTTTCGCTGTTGTGGCGCTGGCCCTGAGCGCCTGCTCGCCGGTGCAGCGCTACCACGGCTACGCACCAGATGACATGCAATTGGCCGAGATCGATGTTGGGCAGGATACTCGCGAAACCGTGGTCGATAAGGTTGGGCGCCCCGGTGTGTCTGGCGTTATGGAAGGCGGTGCATGGTATTATGTGCAAAGTGACTGGATCGAAGAGGGCTGGCGCGCGCCTATCGAACAACGCCGCGAGGTTGTTGCGATCAGTTTCGACAGTCGTGACCGCGTCAGCAATATCGAACGTTTCGGCTTGGAAGACGGGCAGGTCGTTGCTTTGTCCCGCCGTGTGACAGAAACCGGGCCGCGTGGGCAATCTGTCTTGCGGCAACTGCTAGGTAGTCTTGGGCAGTTCAACCCGGCGCAAATGCTGGCGAACTGACGCGGGCAAAGGGCAAGGGCGGATCGTGTCAATGAACGCACCGCACAATATCAGCCAGCGGACCAGACCGAGAGAGTGTTGCGAGGCTATGTGGTCTACCACAAAGGCCAGTTGCGATGCCTGACGCACCACGTTTTCCCGATCGCGGTTTTGGCCGGCTTACCCTGCGTTTTGCCCGCAATGCCACCGATATGGCGCAGGTTGCGCAATTGCGGCGGGTGCGGTTCCGAGACAATCATGGCGCCGATATGGACCGGTTCGACCCGCTCTGTCATCATATGCTGGTGGTCGAGGGCGACACCCCTGCCGCACTCGCTTGCGCGCGGGTGCGCTTGCTGGATGGACCAGAGTTGGATGCAGGCTATAGCGCGCAATTCTATGATCTGTCGCCGCTGGCATCTGCCGGGCTGCGCGGGCTGGAACTGGGGCGTGTCTGCATTGCAAGCGACCGGCGGCAAGACCCGGACATCCTGCGCGCGCTGCTGGCCGGGATCGCGCTTCATGCAGAGGCCGAGAAGGCCGATTTGCTGCTGGGGTGCGCCTCTTTCAAGGGGGATGATCCAGCGCGCCACGCCGCGGCTTTGGGCTGGTTGAAGATGCGCCATATTGGCCCTTCGGCCTTGTGTCCGAAAAAGCGGGATGCGCTTGCCTTCGACCTGCCAGAAGCCGGGAGTCCAGCCGATCAGAAGATGGCCATGCAATCCATTCCGGCCTTGCTGCGGCTGTATCTGGGGCTTGGGGGCTGGGTGTCTGACCACGCCGTGCGTGACCCGAACCTGAACACGCTGCATGTGTTCACCGCAGTCGAGATTGCGCGCATTCCACCCGCGCGCAAAAGGCTGCTTATGGGAATGACGCAGCCCCGCTGATCGCCTGCGCGAATGTCACCCGCGGCGATTGTTTTTTGGGCGCTCGCGGTTATATGCTGGTGCAGAATTTTTGAAGGGAGGGCGGATCATGGTCCAATCGCCGAAACCTAGCCTGCGCGCGCTTGACCCGGTTTGGGAGCGTATTCGCCGGGAAGCAGAGACGGCGCTGGCAGCCGAACCGCTGCTGGGCGGCATGTTCCACGCCTCTGTGTTGCACCACAAGACGTTGGAACAGGCGCTGGCCTTTCGGCTGAGCCAGAAGCTGAGCACGGCGGAACTGTCCGAGCAGATCCTGCGCGAGATCATGGATGCTGCCCATGCCGACGACCCGTCCTTGGGCGAAGCCGCACGCGCCGATATCGTCGCCACCTTCGAGCGTGATCCGGCCTGCAACCGGTTCTTGAAACCCTTGTTGTATTTCAAAGGCTTCCAAGCCGTTCAGGCGTATCGCATCTCGCATTGGTTGTGCCAAAAGGGGCGCACGGATTTCGCGAGCCTTATTCAAATGCGGGTGTCGGAATGCTTCGGTGTCGATATCCACCCCGGTGCCCGGATCGGCAAGGGGATCATGATCGACCACGCGCATTCCATCGTTATCGGCGAAACCGCTGTGGTGGGCGACAATGTCTCGATGTTGCATTCGGTTACGCTGGGCGGCACCGGCAAGGAAGATGGCGACCGCCACCCCAAGATCGGCAATGGCGTGCTGATCGGGGCGGGCGCGAAGGTGCTGGGCAATATCCGCGTGGGAGACTGCGCGCGGATCGCTGCCGGTTCGGTGGTGCTGGACGAGGTGCCACCGCGCAAAACCGTGGCCGGTGTGCCCGCGCGCATTGTGGGCGAGGCGGGCTGTGCACAGCCATCCCTGACCATGGACCAACTGTTCCGGGGCGAGATTTGAAATACGCTCGACCTGCGATAACATGAAAAAGGGCGCCCGAAACGGCGCCCTTTTTTGTGTTTAATACCACGCCGATCAGGCCAGCATCGTGACCGGGTTTTCCAGATAGGCCACGACCTCACGCAGAAATTCGGCCCCCAGCGCGCCGTCAATCACGCGGTGATCGACCGACAGCGTCATCGACATGACCGTGGCGACTTTCAATTCGCCATCCGCGCCGACCACGGGCTTTTTCACCCCTGCGCCGACAGCCAGAATCGACCCGTGCGGCGGGTTGATGACGGCGTCGAAATTCTCGATCCCGAACATGCCAAGGTTGGAAATCGCCATGGAGCCGCCGACATATTCATGCGGCGCAAGCTTCTTGTTGCGCGCGCGCCCGGCCAGATCTTTCATTTCCGCCGAAAGCGCTGACAGCGACTTGAGATGCGAGTCCTTCAAGACCGGCGTGAACAGGCCGCCCTCGATTGCCACGGCGACCGCCACATCCGACGGTTTCAGCCGCAAGATGCGATCACCCGCCCAAACCGCGTTGCAACCCGGCACAGCTTGCAGCGCCATGGCGCTGGCCTTGATGATGAAGTCATTGACCGACAGCTTCACGCCGCGTGGTTCCAACTGCTTGTTCAGATCGGCGCGGAACTTCATCAGCGCATCCAACTGCACTTCGCGGCGCAGATAGAAATGCGGGATGGTCTGTTTCGCTTCGGTCAGGCGGCTGGCGACAGTCTTGCGCATACCGTCGAGCGCAACTTCCTCGTAGTCGCGGCCTTCATACATGCGCGCGACCATGTCGGCGCTGGGACCGGTGGGCATGGCTGCGGCTTTGGCCGGGGCTGCGGCTGTCGCCGCTGCTGTTGCGGCTTGCGGGGCAGGGGCCGCACCCGGCTTGGCGTCCATCACATCGGCTTTGACGATGCGCCCATGTGGGCCAGAACCTGCGATCTGCGCAAGGTCCAGCCCCTTTTCGGCGGCAATGCGCCGGGCCAGCGGCGAGGCAAACACGCGATCCCCATCCTTGACCGGGGAAGGGGAGGCGGCCACGGCGGAGCCCCCTTCGGGGGCCGCCTTCGTGCCCGCGTCAGCCGCAGGCGCGGCTTCCTGTGCCTGCGCCGCAGCCGGTGCGCTGGCGGTCATGTCGCTGGCGCTTTCGCCATCTTCCAGCAACACCGCGATGGGCGTGTTCACTTTCACGCCCTCGGTGCCTGCCGCGACCATGATCTTGCCGATCACGCCTTCATCCACGGCCTCGAATTCCATCGTGGCCTTGTCGGTCTCGATCTCGGCCAGAATGTCGCCGGACGACACGGTGTCGCCCTCTTTCACAAGCCATTTTGCAAGTGTCCCTTCCTCCATGGTGGGGGACAGCGCGGGCATCAGGATTTCTGTCGGCATCTGCACCCCTCCTTAGCGGTATGTGACTTTGCGCACAGCCTCGACCACTTCGTCGGTCGTGACCAGCGCCAGTTTTTCAAGATTGGCTGCATAGGGCATGGGCACATCCTTGCCGCACAGGTTGAGGACCGGCGCATCCAGATGGTCGAAGGCCTGTTCCATCACCACCGAGGTGATGAAATTTCCGACCGAACTTTGCGGAAAGCCCTCTTCCACGGTCACAAGCCGGTTGGTCTTGCGGACCGAAGCCAGGATCGTGTCGGTGTCCATGGGGCGGATGGTGCGCAGGTTGATGACTTCTGCTTTGATCCCGTCCTTGGCCAGCCGTTCGGCGGCTTCCAGCGCGTAGGTCATGCCAATGCCGAAGCTGACGATGGTCACATCCTCGCCCGCGCGCTCAACCTTGGCTTTGCCGAAGGGAATTGTGAAATCCTCGATCACGGGCACGTCAAAACTTTTGCCGTAGAGGATTTCGTTTTCCAGGAAGATCACCGGGTTCGGGTCGCGGATGGCCTGTTTCAGCAAGCCTTTCGCATCAGCGGCCGAATAGGGCATGACCACCTTCAGACCGGGGATGGAACTATACCATGCGGCATAACATTGGCTGTGCTGCGCACCGACGCGCGCCGCCGCCCCGTTCGGGCCACGGAACACAATGGGACAGCCCATCTGCCCGCCCGACATATACAGTGTCTTGGCCGCAGAGTTGATGATCTGGTCAATCGCTTGCATGGCGAAATTGAAGGTCATGAATTCGACAATCGGGCGCAGACCGCCGAATGCCGCGCCAACCCCGATCCCGGCAAAGCCATGTTCGGTAATAGGCGTGTCAATCACGCGTTTCGCGCCAAATTCGTCCAGCAGGCCTTGGGTGATCTTGTAGGCACCTTGGTATTCAGCGACCTCCTCGCCCATGACAAACACTTCGGGCGTGGCGCGCATTTCTTCGGCCATGGCGTCGCGCAACGCTTCGCGCACGGTTTGCTTGCGCATCTCGGTGCCTTCGGGCCAGTCGGGAGTTGCATCGGTCTTAGGTGCGGCAGGGGCGGCGGCCAGAGGCCCCGGTTCGTGGGCCGGGGCAGGTGTTGCAGCGAAGGCCGCGCCCCGGTCTTGAACCGGGGCCTCTGCGTCATCGACGCTTTCGCCATCTTCGACCAACACCGCGATGGGCGTGTTCACTTTCACGCCTTCGGTGCCCTCTGCGACCATGATCTTGCCGATCACGCCCTCATCAACGGCCTCGAATTCCATCGTGGCCTTGTCAGTTTCGATTTCCGCCAGAATATCGCCGGCAGAAACGGTATCGCCCTCTTTCACCAGCCATTTGGCCAGCGTGCCTTCTTCCATTGTCGGAGAGAGGGCGGGCATCAGAATCTCGGTTGCCATGGTGTGCTATCCCCCCAGATCAGGCGTTTTGCGGCACTTCGGCCGCGTAAATATCGGTCCAAAGCTCGTCCAGCGCGGGTTCCGGGCTTTCCTTGGCGAATTCGGCCGCGTCGTTGACGGTGGCCTTGATGTCCTTGTCGATGGCTTTCAGGTCATCTTCGGTGGCGTGTTTGCCTTGCAGCAACAACTCGCGGACATGTTCAATCGCATCGCGTTCCTCGCGCATTTTCTGCACTTCGTCGCGGGTGCGGTATTTCGCGGGGTCCGACATGGAATGGCCGCGATAGCGATAGGTCATCACTTCCAGAATATAGGGGCCTTTGCCCGCGCGGCAGTGGGCGACGGCCTTTTCACCAGCGGCTTTCACGGCCAGCACATCCATGCCGTCCACTTCCTCGCCCGCGATGCCATAGGCCGCGCCGCGCTGCCACAGGTTGGGGCTTTTTGACGCGCGCTTGGTCGAGGTGCCCATGGCGTATTGGTTGTTTTCGATCACGAAGATGACCGGCAAATCCCAAAGCTCTGCCATGTTGTAGGTTTCGGCAACCTGGCCCTGATTGGCCGCGCCATCGCCGAAATAGGCAAAGGTTACATTGTCATTGCCGCGATACTTGTCCGAAAATGCCAGCCCGGCACCCAACGGCACTTGCGCGCCGACAATGCCATGACCGCCGTAAAAATGCTTTTCGCGGCTGAACATGTGCATGGAGCCGCCCTTGCCCTTGGAATAGCCACCCTCGCGCCCGGTCAATTCGGCCATCACGCCCTTGGGGTCCATGCCGCAGGCCAGCATATGGCCGTGATCGCGGTAAGAGGTGATGCGCTTGTCGCCGTCTTTCGCGGCGGCTTCCAGTCCGACGACGACCGCTTCCTGACCGATATACAGGTGGCAAAAGCCGCCGATCAGCCCCATGCCGTAAAGCTGGCCTGCCTTCTCTTCAAACCGGCGGATCAGCAACATGTCGCGGTAATAGTTCAGCAATTCTTCTGCCGAGACATTGGATTTAGGTGTCGTTTTGCGTGTCGCCATGCCCGGACACTCCTCCCGTAATGACAATAGTTCAACGTTAAACAACCTTTAGCGCATAATTTTTCGCGTTGCGAGGGTTTTATGGCAATGCCGCCATGCGCTGTGCGCAAGGCAAAGGGTCAATGCTTCATCTTGGTTGGTTACATCTGTGAATCCGATATTGCTGTCGATCTGGAGGACGCGATACCCGCAAGCAAACGCTGTTCGCCCACGATCATTGGTCCCCTTTCATGGCCGCAATCAGCGGGGCATTGCAGGTCATGTGCATAGCCAAGATCGACTCCGGAGCGATGACTGAGGGCGCCGCCAGAGTTTCGAGATGTCAGGCGGGCTTTGTCGGCATCGACCTTTTTACATAGCCGTGTCGGGATCGGGCGTCGTGACGAGCATATCCGTGGGCGGCGCGCGCATCAGGTCGCGGGCGTAATTGCCAAGCCGGGACCGGTCCCGTCCGGAATGGCGTGCAATCACAAGCAGGTCTGGCCGCCATTCCGCCATGCGGTAGCTTAACACCTCATGCACGCCGCCACGCACGATTTCCGGCTGTGGCATGTTTGGGGGCAAGCCGGGGCCGGACATGAAACGGTCGCGCAAAGCCTCGGCGCTGTGGCGGGTGCTGTCGCGCTGCGCTTGGGTATCGGGCAAGGGCACGCGAAGGGCATGGATCGCATGAAACTGCGCTTGCGGAGCGATCCGGGTAGCAAGCGCCACGCCGCCTGTGCAGACCGGGTCAAAACTGAGCGCCGCAAGCACCCGCGTATAAGGTTGTTCCGGAACGGCTTGCGCCACCAGAACAGGGCAGTCCACGGCAAGCGTGATCCGCTCCATCGTGGTCATACGCAGCGTATCCAGAACGCGGCGTTCGCGGTGCAGACCCAACACCATCAAATCGACCTGAAGTTGCGTGGACAGCGCGGCGATACCCTCTGCCGGAACGCCGTCCAACACGTATAAATCTTCGGGATGCCCGCCATGCTCTGTCAGGTCCGCCATCAGGTCGCGGGTGGCTGTGCGGGCAAGCCCTAGGCGAAACCGCCTGCCCCTCGGTTTGCGGATATGCACAAGTGCCAGTCGAGCGCCCCAGTGACGGGCGATGAGTGCCGAACGCCCCAACACCGCGCGCGACCTATCCGTGCCGTCTGTTGCCGCAAGGATCATGCGCGGGGGGCTCATTGGTTTGCCCGTTGGGTGGCAATCCGCTTGGTCAAAGCGGTCTCGTCGAGATTCTGCGCAAAATGAGCGCGCTGGTTCAGGTGCGGAAACCGTGCCGACAGGTCGCGCGCAAAGGGTTCTGGCAAGCGCGCCACGGTGGCGCGCGACACCAGCAGGCTTTCGACCGGGACACCTTCGGCATAGATGATCTGGTGATCCTCGAATACCAGCGCATGATAGGTCACAAAGCCGCCCTCGCGCTGATGAACCTTCGTTCCGTCAACAAGGTGACGGGCCTGAAGCAACGCCTCGGAACGGCCATGCGCGGTCAGACCGCCGCGTTGATAGAGGAAAACCCGTTGCAGCGGCCCGACCACAAGCGGACCAAGATTGCCCATGAACCCGGCGGGCAGGCAGACCGGGGCAAAGACGCCCACCGCGCGCATGGTCGATTTGCCAACCCAAAGCAACGGTTGTGCGCCATTGTCGCGGGTCAGCACGAAATCGCCCGCGCTCAATGTCTCTATCGGGGTCAATTGGCCATCGCCGGACATAATGCGGGTGCCCGGACAAAAGCAGCCATAGACAAGCTGTGACAGTCGCAATCGGGTCTGGCCGGGGTCGATGCCGATGAGCGTATATTGAGCATCGCGGCGTAGCGGTGACAGCGGCAGCACGCTCAAATTCCCGGCCACATCCAGCAACAGGGCGTCAACAAGGTCATTGTCCTGCGCCATCAACCGCAATTCCGCCAGCACCGTGACCGGTCCGGCAGATGTGCGGATGTCATCATCGGTTATGTCAAAAGCAATCGTCCGGGCCTGCGCGTTGGGGGCAAGCTGATACATGTCGCCCAAAGCCAGGTTATCGGGCGCCCCTAGCGGTTCACCTTCGTTGATGCCCCAAAGGGCCTGCAACGCCGCGGCGTCGAATATCTCGCAATCATATTGCGTCATCCCTTGATACCTACACCCTTCGCTTGGCCAACACCACGCTAGTCAGTAGTTTACTGCAACATGCCGCGCGGTCAAACGGGATAGATGGCGGCGCGACACCTTATAGCGCATAGGTCCGGCCGAATTCGCGGCAGGTGCCGAACAGGCAACCAGATACGCATATCGGAAATCGATCAGTATCGGGACATGGTCGCAATTGCCGTTGTCACCGGACCGCTTTACTACAGCCCTTGGCTGCGGTCTTTCAGCGTGGGGCAGGGCGTTCGGATAGGGTCAGAGCCAGAACGCAAAACGGGGCCAGCAACTGGCCCCGTTTCTGTTTCCGGACGAAAGCGCGTTAGCGCGGTTCCGACATGAGCCCGCGTATCAGTGCGTAGCAGGCCAGCAGCAGCACGATCGCAAAGGGCAGCCCTGTCGAGACCGAGGCCGCTTGCAGCGCCGCCAAGCCGCCGCCCAGCAGCAACGATGCCGCGACCAGCCCTTCGAAGATCACCCAGAACACGCGCTGGCTGACCGGGGCGTTGATCTTGCCGCCCGCCGTGATGGCGTCGATCACCAGCGAGCCGGAATCGGACGAGGTGACGAAGAACACGATCACAAGGATAATCGCCAACACAGAGGTGATACCCGCCAGCGGCAATTCCGACAGCATGCCAAACAGCGACAATTCCGGCACATAAGCGTCGATCACGTAGCCGAACACAGCGGCTTCGGATGCGTTGTCGATCAACTGCTGGATCGCGGTGCCGCCGAAAGTGGTCATCCAGATGGCGGAAGCCAATGTCGGGATGATGAGCACACAGGTGATAAATTCGCGCACCGTGCGGCCCCGGCTGACGCGGGCGATGAACATACCCACGAACGGCGACCAGCTGATCCACCATGCCCAGTAGAACGCTGTCCAGCCTTGGCGGAAGCCGTCATCTTCGCGGCCCACCGGGTTCGACAAGGCCACCACTTCGCTGAAATAGGCGCCGATATTGCCGAAGACATCGCCCAGCAGAATCAGTGTCGGGCCAACAAGCAGCACAAAGACCATCAGCAGCAGCGCAAGGCCCATGTTGATCTCTGACAGGATCTTGACGCCACCGTCCAGACCCCGCAGCACCGAGATGAGCGCCATGCCTGTGATGATCGCAATCAGCACCAGCGAGGTGGTGATGCTTGTGCCCAGTTCCGGCATGTCCAGCACAAAGCCCAGACCGGCAGATGCCTGTTGCGCGCCAAGCCCCAGCGACGTTGACAGGCCGAAAATCGTCGCAAATACCGCCAGAATGTCGATGATGTGACCCGGCCAGCCCCAGATACGCTCTCCGAAAATTGGGTAGAAGATAGAGCGCACGGTCAGCGGCAGACCCTTGTTATAGGCGAACAACGCCAGCGACAGCGCCACGATGGCATAGATCGCCCAAGGGTGAAGCCCCCAATGGTAAATGGTCGATGCCATTGCCAGACGGCGCGCGGATTCAACCGTTTCCGGGTCGGCCAATACGCCATCGACAATGCCAAGTTCGCCGCCCAACGGGTTATCGCCCCACGGGGTGCCGAAATAGTAAACCGGCTCCAGCACGCCGAAGAACATCAGGCCAATGCCCATGCCAGCGGCGAACAACATCGCGAACCAGCCCAGATAGCTGTAATCGGGTGTTGCATCGACTCCGCCAATGCGCACCTTGCCCAAGGGCGAGACGAGAATGCCAAGGCAGACAATAACAAACACATTTGCCGCGCTCAGGAAGAACCAGTCGAAGGTCGAGGTCAGAAAGCCCCGCATCTCTCCGAAAGCTGGCCCAACGGAATTCTGAAACATCAGCGTCAGGATGACGAACGCCACGACAACAATGCCCGAAATGGCAAAGACTGGGTTGTGAATATCCAGCCCGAACGGGCCGATCTTGGGGGTAATGTTGTCTTGACCGATCTCATAATCGGTGTCGATCACCTCGGACGCCCCTTCGGGCTGCGGGATCGCTTCAATGTCGTCTTCTTGTGACATTCATGTTCTCCATTCTTGGCCGTCCGTCAGACGGCATTTAACCGGATGCGGCGGTTGCCTTAGCGCACCAGAAAGACCGACACATCGGCATGCGCGGCGATTGTGTCGCCATGCCCGGCCCAGATGTAATCCAGCGCGCTTGGCGCATGTGTCTGCATCACGACCAAATCGCCTCCCAACTCGGTAATGGCCGTCATCAGTGTCTTGTCGGTATCAATGCTCGGGTCATGGCTGGTGCACGCCTTCGAAGTGGCGTTTACGCCATGCTTTGCCCCCTGTTCGGCTGCAAAATCGGCCAGTTTATCGGCATATTCAGCCGGGCTATGCGCTCCGGGCGCCGGGGCGGTCCCAGTGACCCCGACATAACAAATTTCAGCGTCATAGTGCTTTGCCAAATCCGCGGCAGTCGCCAGCGCCTTGGTCAAATGGTCGATATGTGACAGATCGACCGGAAAGATGACTTTCCGATACATGGTCCCTCCATGCTTGTTTTTATGTTAAGCTTACGTGGTCACGCTAACACGGGTCATAGGGGGACATGCAACCCCAGCGACATGAATTTGTCTGTCACCGACATGCGCGGCACTCGAATACGGGTGCGCGCCACCGCGAAATCTGTGCCGCGACGCGACCCTTATGGCGTTTTTTTCCGGGTTTTGGCTCAGCGTTTGAGCCTGCGGACCAGACCTTTGGCCTTGCGCGTCACCCAGGCGCGCAGCCCCCATTGCCAGTAGGGCAATGGCTTGGGGATGTCGCGCCGCAGCGATCTGTCTGACGGGTCGGGCACTTCCAGCAAGCTAGATTTTGGGGGAAAGCGGAATGCCATACGCCCCGCACCCGCGCGGTTGACATGCCAGCCGCGCTTCAACTCGGCTTCGGCAAAGCGGCGCTGGGTATATTTTCGATAGGCATGGTCTTGGTCCGTAAACATGTAATGGCGCATTGCCAGTGCTTCTTCGGCAAGAACATATTTGGTGCCATGTATCTTGTGCCCACCGCTCTTGACCTTGTTGGGACGTAGCGCCGCGCGCCACGCGTTGATCTTCTGCGGCACGCCTGGATCAAAATAATAATAATGCCGCATCGGCTGTGGGCCGTCATGGTCGGGGATGTAAGCATGATCCACGGGCAGGAACACGAATTCATCGAAATTGATCGCGTCGGCGCCTGTTGCGGCAATGCGGGCAATGGCTTCGTCGAGGCGCTCTCCAGCGCGGTAGGAATGGACGATCTCATCGGCGTCGAGATGCATTAGCCAATCGGCGTCAAGCTCATCATACAAGCGCTGTTTCGCTTCCAGTTGAGCAATGAGATCGAAATGGCCGGGGTAGGGTAGTGTTTCGAAATGAACAAGGTTTTGCTTGAAGCGAGGCTCACGCAGAATGTCGGTTCCGCCGTCGTCGGATTCGTTGTCCAGAATGGCATAGCGAATGCCATTGTCGATCAGATGCTGCAATGCGTTGGCCAGAAACGTCTTCTCGTTACGTATGGCGAGGACGGCGACAATGTTCATGATACTTCCTTGATCCCCTTTATGCCTAATCGTATAAGGAAGGCACAACTACGAAGCAACTCATGCTCACACAAAAGCAACTTGCATTCGGCAAGCCTTAAAAGAACGCAATCCCAACGAAACTGCTGAAGTTAGGCCTGCCAATGACGTCTCCGATCAAGCTGTTCTGGTTTAACAAAAAGCCAAATTTTGGGGACGCCCTCTCGCCATCGATTGTGTCATATGTTGCGAAGAGAGAGGTGGTCTGGGCCGACCCGCAAGAAGCGACGTTGTTTTCGACCGGCAGCCTTTATGATTTCATTCAAGCGCGCGCTCTCAAAGGCGAGAAGCTTGCCCATGTGTGGGGCTCTGGAACTTTGGGGCCGATGAAGAACCCGTTTTGGGGGGGGATAAAAATACACGCACAGCGCGGACCACTCACCCGCATGACCACCTTGGCTAGATCCTCTGTATATTGCGATCCCGCTTTGCTCTACCCGCTTGTTTTCGGCAGATCCTCCATCCAGTCCGAAATGGCGGTTTTCATCCCTCACCTAAATCATTTCGCCAAGGCGCGTCGATATTTTGAAGAGAACCCTGAGCCGGGTTTACGTTTGGTGACCCCCCGCACGGAAGATCATCGCAGTGTCGTCGATGCGATAGCCCAAGCACGTGTCGTTTTCTCATCGTCACTCCATGGGCTTGTCTTGGCAGACGCCTACAATGTCCCAAATGTTTGGGTTGATCCGACGGGAATTCACCGCTGGCCCAAGTGGAAATTTCTAGACTATTTCCTGTCGGTGGGCAGACCCTTGCGCAACCCCATAAGTATCGAGAGCATTGTTCCTGAGATGAACAAAGCGCGTGTGTTTGATGACCGGCTGACGCGCCGGATTGATAAGCGGCGCCAAAAGTTGATAAAAAGCTTCCCTCTGGATATCTGAAGCGCCCTTTCCGATCGCCTTGGGCCTGTAGCGCACCGTCCTGCCTTTCCCAGCCGGGGCGCAGATGCTATCGCTGCACAGGTGAACAATCGGGAGGATCGAGATGGATCTGGGAATCGCAGGAAAACGCGCGCTGGTCTGTGCCAGCTCCAAGGGGTTGGGGCGTGGATGCGCCGAAGCCTTGGCCGCCGAAGGCGTGCATCTGGTCATGAACGCGCGCGGGGCAGAGGCGCTGGAAGAAACAGCCGCCGCGATCCGCGCCGCCTACGGGGTAGAGGTCGTGACCGTTGCCGCCGACATCACCACGGAAGCCGGGCGCACAGAGGTTTTGGCGGCTGCGGGCGAGGTGGACATTCTTGTGAATAACGCAGGCGGCCCGCCGCCGGGGATGTGGACCGATTGGGAGCGCGACGATTTCATCAAGGCGCTTGACGCCAATATGCTGACCCCGATTGCGCTGATTAAGGCGCTGGTGCCAAGCATGATCGACCGTGGCTGGGGACGGGTGGTAAACATCACCTCGCAATCGGTGAAATCTCCGATCCCGGTCCTGGGCCTGTCGAATGCGGCGCGCGCGGGGCTGACCGGCTATGTTGCAGGCACATCGCGGCAGGTGGCGGGCAAGGGGGTTGTCATCAACAACCTGCTGCCGGGCATTCACGACACGGACCGCGCAACCGCGCTGGATGGCGGCGTGGCCAAGGCCGAAGGGATCACGCCCCAGCAAGCGCGCACCAAGCGCGAAGGCACCATCCCCGCCGGGCGGTATGGCACGGCAGCGGAATTCGGCGCGGCGTGCGCATTTCTGTGCTCGCAGTATTCCGGCTTCATCGTGGGGCAGAACCTGCTACTCGATGGCGGGGCGGTGAATGCAACGCTCTGAGCTTCAGGGCACGGCGCTTCTGGTGCTGACGGCGGCGTCCTTTGGGGCGGCGCCGTTCCTGATTGCGCTGGCGGTGCAATATTTTCCGCCCTTGACTCTGGGGGCCTTGCGGGCGGCCTTTGGCCTTCCCTTGCTGTTGATCGTGGCGGGGCTGATTGGCAAGCCCGGCTGGAATGGCGGCGAAGCGGTCGTGACCGCGCTTGTCGGCGGGGTGCTGGTGATCGCGACACCGTTCGTCACGCTGGCGGTGGGGCTGCAATACATCCCGTCCGGCATGGGCGGGTTGCTTTATGCGACCATGCCCATTTTCACGCTGGCCTTGGCGGCCATCTTCCTGCGTGATGAGCCCGTGACGCTGGAGCAAACCCTGCGCATCGTGCTGGGCCTTGGAGGCGTCGCGCTGATCGCGGGGCCGTCTTTCCTTGGCAGCTCGTTGGGACAGGCGGGTATTGGCACGCTGTTCACGTTGCTTGCGCCGCTAAGCTATGCGGCGGGCAATGTCTGGTTCCGGCGGCGCCAGCCAGTATCGCCGCTTTTATTGAATGCCGCGATGTTCGCGGTCGGCGCGGTGGCAACATGGCCGCTCGCGTTGCTGGTGGACGGGCGTGTCAGTGTCGAACCTTCCGGCGCTGTCATCGGAATTCTGGTGGCGTTGATCGTGCTGGCGACCGTGGCGCCTGCGATCCTGAATTACATTCTGGTGCGGCAGGTGGGGGCCAATCGCGCATCTCTGGTGATGTTCCTGATGCCCGGTTTCTCGGTGCTGCTGGGCATGGTGTTTCTGGATGAACGCTTGCCGCTTTTGGCCTTTGTGGGCCTTGCGTTGGTTATCCTCGCCGCGCGCGGGCCAATGCCGCGCTTGGCGGGGCGCAGCGTAGCGGCAGAGTAGGGGGGCTTTCGCCCCCCCCCCCCCCCCCCCCCC
>Ga0208623_100084_pt1 | contig 137783 bp, 120 predicted proteins | sample HotLakConsUCCL28_FD_184737 | JGI IMG/M metagenome (GOLD analysis project Ga0208623, IMG submission 184737) | Hypersaline microbial mat communities from Hot Lake, Washington, USA - Hot Lake Consortium UCC-L28 (SPAdes) (version 2) ...
ACCGGCGCGGAAGCATGCCCGGTATCATGCACAAGCTCATTGTGGCTTCAGTGGCCTGCCACACCTTGACCGAAAAGGTTCTGAGAGATACCAATCCATATGCCACTGAGACACGACGCTAATCAGGTTGCCTTTTGGGGGTCTGCGCCGTGATCCGGTGACCAAAGTGCGCGCCCGATTGACCAAATTTGTCATTTTTGTGACCCGGTTGACAGTCCCGGCCGCCTGAAGCTGAGTGGTGGCGGGTGTTTCGCTCTTTTGGTACGGCAATTGCATATAGCCAGATGAAGCACGCTTGAGCAATGACTCACGAGAAGGGAGAGAACAATGGAACAGCTTTCAATTCATCAGGACCAGGCGCTGGAAACCCTGCTGTCCGATGAGGTCGTCATGCAGTGGCTCATGGACCTCGAGTCCGAGCACGTGTCCGCCGAAGAGGTCAGCGAAAGCGACCGGGCTGGGCATCACTGACAGTGACCGCACGCCGGACCCGAAGTCCGGTGGTACCCGTTCAATAAGGGAAGGGGAACCCGACGGGTGTCTTGCAGGCTGATCGACACCCGCTCTGATCCAACCGGTCAGAGTTGCCTGTCCGAAACGCTCGCCATCCGGCGAGCGTTTTCTTTTTCCCGGATCCGTCTTTCGAGGGTGAGAGGACGCCTCCCCGGGCTCGCTCGAAAAGAGTTATTCCACCGTGACCGACTTGGCCAGGTTGCGCGGCTGGTCGACATCGGTGCCCTTGAGGATGCCGACGTGGTAGGCCAGAAACTGCAGCGGGATGACCTGCAGGATCGGTGAGATGAGCGAGTGCGGCTGCGGAATGCGGATCAGTTCCACGCTCGGATGGTCTTCCATCGTGACACCGCGGTCGGCAAAGACATAGAGGCGCCCACCGCGCGCCCGGACTTCCTGCAGGTTCGACACGAGTTTGGTCAGCAGGCTGTTGCTCGACGCCGGCACGATCACCGGCAGGTCGTCGTCGACGAGAGCCAGTGGACCGTGCTTGAGCTCTCCCGCGGCATAGGCCTCGGCGTGGATGTAGGACACTTCCTTGAGCTTCAGCGCGCCTTCCATCGCGATCGGATATTCCGGACCGCGACCGAGGAACAGCGCGTGCGGCTTCTCGGCGATTTGTTCGGCGACCCGCTGCACGGTCTCGTCCATCGACAGCACTTCCCGGGCCTGCTGCGAGGCCTGGCCCAGGTCCTCGAGCACCTGACGAACCACGGCCGGATCCGCCCCGTGCGTCTCGGCGAGTGCTGCGGCCAGCAGCATCAGGACGGTGAGCTGGGTGGTGAAGGCCTTGGTCGAGGCAACGCCGATCTCCAGGCCCGCCCGGGTCATCAGCACCTGCTCGCACTGCCGCGTCAGCGCGCTTTCCGGCACGTTGCAGATCCCCAGGGTGCCGAGATAGTCGAGTTCGTCAGAACGCTGCAGCGCCGCCAGGGTGTCGGCGGTCTCACCGGATTGGGAGATCGCGATCATCAAGGTGCCGTCCGGAATGGCGGGACGGCGATAGCGGTACTCGCTGGCGATTTCCACGCTCACCGGAATGCGCGCCAGACTTTCGATCCAGTAGCGCGCGACCAGTCCGGCGTGATAGCTGGTTCCGCAGGCGATGATATGAATCGCCCTGGCCCGCTTCAGCAGGTCCCGGTCAAGGCTCGGGCAGATTCTTGTTCCGTCCAGGTGTGCGCTCAGGGTGGTCGCGATGGCTTCGGGCTGCTCATGGATTTCCTTCTCCATGAAGTGCCGGAAACGGCCACGATCGGCGGCGTCGCTGGGCAGCGTCGAGATCCGGATCGGACGTTCGCAGAGCCTGGATTCGCCGTCATGGACGGTCACGCTGTCGCGGCTGACCGCCACCAGGTCGCCGTCTTCGAGGAACATCATCTGTTGCGTGACCGGGACCAGCGCGGCCGCATCGGACGCCAGGAAGTGCTCGCCCACGCCGACGCCCACGACCAGCGGACTTCCGGAGCGGGCGCCGAACAGCAGGTCAGGCGCGTCGCGGATCACGACCGCAATCGCGAAAGCGCCCTCGAGCTGCGCGGTGGCCGCGCGCACCGCCTCGAGCGGCGCCGAACCCGAATCGAGTTCGCGCGCGATGAGATGCGCGATCACTTCGGTGTCGGTCTCGGACTCGAAGCGATAGCCGGCCGACTTGAGCTCGCCTCGCAGGCGTTCGAAATTCTCGATGATCCCGTTGTGTACCACGGCCACGCGACCACCCGACAGATGCGGATGCGCGTTGACCCGGGTCGGCGCCCCGTGCGTGGCCCAGCGCGTGTGTGCGATCCCGAGACGACTCGAGAGGCCCTCATCGAGGGCGCCGTGTAGGTCGGCGACCTTGCCGACTTCGGCATGGTCGAAAAGCTCACCGTCCGCGGTCAGGCAGGCCAGCCCGGCCGAGTCGTAGCCTCGATATTCCAATCGCCGCAGTCCGTCGATCAGGATGGGGACGATGTTCCGCTCGGCGTTGGCCGCGACTATGCCGCACATGGCGCTGGGTTTTCCTGTAGAACTTTCAGGCGATCAGCCGGAGGTGAAAATCAGTTTGGGCCGATTGTACAGCGTGCCGGCAATGGCCGCGAGGATCAGAGCGACCAGGCTGGTCGACACCACGCACAGGGCCATCCACAGCAGATTGACCGGTTCGCCCCGAACCAGACCGAGGATCAGGACGTTCTGGCTGAGCAGCGGGATCAGGGTCATCCAGGTTTCGGTTCGGGTCGGATCGATCAGGACCCACAGGCTCGGGACCATCGGGATGATGATGACCAGCCCCATGTAGCTCTGCGCTTCGCGAAAGCTCTTGGCGAAGGCCGCCAGGATGGTCAGCAGGGCCGCCGCCATCAGCGCGGCCGGCGCGGTGATCAGGAACGCCCAGGCCGCCACTCGAAAGTCAAGGTTCAGGGCCATATCCATGTCGGCCACCGGCAGGTACCCCATCGCGAAGATGAAGGCGGTCAGTCCCAGGGCCAGCGTCATCAGGGCGAACGCGGAGGTCGCTGCCAGCTTTCCCGCCATGATCTGCCATCGCGGCAGCGGATTGATCAGCAGGGGCTCGAGCGATTTGCGTTCGCGCTCCCCGGCCGTGGTGTCGATGGCCATGTGCATCGATCCGACGAAGACCGTGATCAGGATGAAGTAAGGCAGGAAGGCCAGCAGCATGCCGCCGCGCGATTCCGGCGTGGACAGATCGTTGACCACCACGTTCAGCGGTCGGGTGAGTTCGGGATGAACGCCGCGCAGCTGCAGGCGGAGCTGGGCAATCTGGCCGGAGTAGGCGTTGAGATAACCGCGGATGCGGGAAATCGTCGTGCCCGTGTAGCGCAGGGACTGATCGGCGAGCAATTCCAGCGGAGCGGGCTCGCCGGCGCGCCAGGCTTCGGCGAAGTCCGGGCCGATGCGCAGGATCACTTCCTCTTCCTCGGTCCGGATGGCCTGTTCGGGGTCTTCGGGGGCGGGCTCGATGATCACGCCCTGGCGCTCGAGAAACGCAACGAGGTTCTCGGCGTGTTCCGTGCCGATGACCGGCAGCTCCAGCGGCGCTTCCATGCGCTCGGTGGCCTGTTCGGTCATGAACGCGATCATGACGGCGAAGATCACCGGCCCCATCAGCGGACCCAGGACAAGGGTGTTCAGAATGACCCGCCGGTCGCGAAAATTGTCGAGCATTTCCTTGATGAAGACCGCCTTCATGCCAACAGTCCCTCGTCGCTGCCGATCAGTTTGACGAATGCGTCCTCGAGATTGGATTCGCCGGAACGCTCCAGCAGTTCATCGGCCGTCCCTTCCGCGGCGACCCGGCCAGCGGCGATGATGACGATGCGGTCGCACAGCGCCGCGACCTCCTGCATGATGTGGGTCGACAGCACGACGCAGTGCCCGCCCTTTTTCAGCCTGCGCAGGAAGCCGCGCAGGGCCCGCGTGGTCATCACATCGAGGCCGTTCGACGGCTCGTCGAGCAGCACGGTACGCGGCTGATGGATCAGGGCCCGGGCAATGGCCACCTTGACGCGCTGACCCTGGGAAAAACCGGTGCAGCGGCGGTCGATGAAAGTCTCCATGTCCAGTACCCGGGCGAATTCTTCGATTCGCTCTTCGATGATCGAGCGCTGCAGGCCTTGCAGCCGCCCGTAGTAGAGAATGTTCTCGCGCGCGGTGAGCCGATCGTACAGGCCGCGCGAATCGGGCACGACGCCGAGCGCCCGCTTGACCTTGAGCGGCTCGACGATCGGGTCCACGCCGTCGATCTGCATGCTGCCCGAGTCCGGCTGAAGGAGCGTATAGAGCATTCTGAGGGTGGTGGTCTTGCCGGCCCCGTTCGGGCCCAGCAGGCCGGTGATCTCGCCGTCGCGGGCGGTGAAGCTGACTTCGTCGACGGCCACCACCTGGCCCTTGTTGAACGTCTTGCGCAAGGCGCGGGCATCGATCATGGCGCGGGTCCCAGCAGGTCGAGGAAAAACGGTTCGGCATCGAGATTGTCCAGGCATTCGAGATCGAGCTCTTCGACCGAAGCGCTCCCGACGAACTCCGAGGCGATGCGCCCGAAACAGGGGTGGGTAATCACGATATGCGCCAGACCGGTCCCCACCAGGTGGACGCTGTTGGAAAACTGCGCGGCGGCTTCCTCGCCGTATTCGGGCGGGGTCACCGGATCGAGCTCGCCGGACAGGATCAGGATCGGCAACTCGCTGTCGAAGGGCTGGTGGAAGTCCGGGCGGACCTCGCCGGCCGGCCACCAGGCGCAGATCTCGTCGTAGAACTCGAGCATGGTGTCGCCGAGCAGCGTGCCGGACTGGTCGACCTGACGCGGCCAGCCGGGCCAGTCTTCCGCGCAGCCGACGGCGAAGTTCAGGCCGATCGCGATCATGTCGTCCATCTGCTCCTGGGTGATCAGCGCCTGGCTGGCCAGGCGCGTCGGGTTGCCGGTGGTCGCGGCCTCGTGCACCAGATACGGAATCACGCTCTGGGTCTGGGGTCCGTAGGCGAGAAAGCGCAGCGCTCCGGCCAGCGCATCGCGATTGAAAGGCACTTCGAGCGCGCGCCCGGTGCGTGGATCGGTGACGGTCAGGTCCAGGGTCTCGTTTCGAACTCGATCGACCAGCTCGGCGAAGGCCTGATCCAGGTCCGGAAAGGTCGAGCTGCATTGCGGGTCTTCGGCGCAGGCGGCAAAAAGGCGCCCGAGCGCCTGGTCGAGCTTGAGGCCGTGCTCCGAACCGAGGTGCAGGCGCGTCGGTACCACGGCATCGAGAATCACGCTCCGCACGCGGTCCGGGTAGCGGCGCAGGTAGACCTGGGCCATGCGGGTGCCGTAGGAGCCGCCGTAGAGATTGATCTGCTCGAACCCGTAGTGCTGGCGCAGTGCCTCGATGTCGTCGGCGCCGTGCGCGGTGGTGTAGAAGCGCACATCCGCATTCCAGTCGCGCTGGCATCGCCGCAGTTGCTCGCTGATGGCCGAAAAGTCCATGTCGAGCCAGTTCTCGGGATCATCGAAGGCGCACTCGAGGGCGTTCGACCCCCCGGTGCCGCGCTGGTCGAGGAAGATCAGGTCATGGTCGCGATTGACGTCACTCAGCGCTGCCCGCATGATCGGCAGGGTGTCCCTCGCAGACTGACCGGGGCCGCCGGCGAGGAAGAAAAGTGGCTGGGTCTCGGCACCCCGGTTGCGCCTCGGAACCACCGCGTAGGCCAATGTCAGCTGTCGGCCGTCCGGATCGGCGGGATTTTCGGCAACCTCGAGTTCGCCACACAGCGCCGACGCGGTCACGCGCCCGCCGGCGGCGGAGATTTCGCAGCTGCGCAGTTCGTCGTAAAGATCGGAGCCGGAGGCCACGGATGGGCCGAAGAGCAGGCCCAGGCCGATCACAAGCCAGCCAGGATGGCGATTGATTCGCAAGATGCTTACCCCAATGATTGAACGTTTGCTCGGCGCGGCCAAGGTATTGTGCCCGCTGGTCGAGACAAAACCAACAGGCTATGAGTAATGAACGCGCTCGAAGTCCGAAACCTGACGAAAACCTACGCCAACGGCGTGAAAGCCCTGCGCGGCATCGATCTGAGCGTGGCCGAGGGTGATTTCTTCGCCCTGCTCGGGCCCAACGGCGCCGGGAAGTCGACTCTGATCGGTATCGTGAGTTCCCTGGTCAACGCGACGTCCGGCGAAACCCGGATCTTCGGCACCAGCGTTCAGTCCCGACGCTCCCAGGCCATGGCCGAAATCGGCCTGGTCCCGCAGGAGGTCAACTTCAACCAGTTCGAAAAGCCGTTCGACATCGTCGTCAACCAGGCCGGTTACTACGGCGTGCCGCGCCGCGTGGCGCGCGAGCGCGCCGAGCTCTACCTGGGCAAACTGAGCCTGTGGGACAAGGCCTTCAAGATGTCGCGCAGCCTGTCCGGCGGCATGAAGCGGCGCCTGCTGATCGCCCGGGCGATGGTGCACGAGCCCCGGCTGCTGATCCTCGACGAACCCACCGCCGGCGTCGACATCGAGATCCGACGCGCGATGTGGAAATTCATCGAGGAAATCAACCGGGCCGGCACCACGGTCATCCTCACCACCCACTACCTGGAAGAGGCCGAGAATCTGTGCCGCAACATCGCGATCATCGATCAGGGCGAGATCGTCGAGAACACCAGCGTCAAGACCCTGCTCGGCAAGCTCGACGTCGAGACCTTCGTGCTCGATCTGCGCGCGCCGGTCACCTCGCTGCCCGTCCTTGACGGCATCGAGTTGGTCGAGCGCGACCCGACCACGCTCGAGGTCAGCCTGCCGAAGTCGCGCAGCCTGACCGCCGTGTTCAAGGCGCTCGACGAGCACGGGGCAGAGGTGGTTTCGATGCGCAACAAGGCCAATCGCCTCGAAGAGCTGTTCGTGCGCCTGGTCAACCTCGATTCCGAGGAGGCGGCATGAGCGTCAGGGTTTCGGCGGCCAGCTACTGGATCGGCTACAAGACCATCCTGATCAAGGAGATCACGCGCATCCTGAGGATCTGGGCCCAGACCCTGATTCCGCCGGTGATCACGATGAGTCTCTACTTCGTCATTTTCGGCGCCATCATCGGTCGCCGCGTCGGCGAGATGGGCGGAATTCCCTATATGGAGTTCATCGTGCCCGGCCTGATCATGCTCAGCGTGATCACGAACGCCTACGGCAACATCACCAGCTCGTTCTTCGGCGCCAAGTTCGGTCGCCACGTGGAAGAGCTGCTGGTCTCCCCGCTGCCCCCCTGGATCATCCTGGCCGGCTACGTCTCGGGCGCGGTGTTCCGGGCCATGGCCGTCGGCCTGCTGGTCTGGTTGATCGCCGGCCTGTTTTCCGGATTTCATCTGTACGACCCGCTGGTCAGCATCTCGATCCTCTTGCTCACCGCGATCGTGTTTTCCCTGGCCGGCTTCATCAACGCGATCTACGCGCAGAAGTTCGACGACATCTCGATCATCCCGACCTTCGTTCTGCAGCCGCTGACCTACCTCGGCGGCGTATTCTTCTCGACCAGCCTGCTGCCCGGCGTCTGGGAAAAGATCTCGTTGGTCAACCCGATCGTCTACATGGTCTCGGCCTTCCGCTACGGCCTGCTCGGGATCAGCGACATCCCGCTCTGGATCGCCTACGCGCTGGTCCTGGCTTTCGGTGGCGTCCTGTTCGCGATCTGCATGGTCCTGCTGACCCGCGGCGTGGGCTTGAGGACCTGAGGCGTCCGGCGGACTTCGGGCCGGTCTCCGAAGCTGCCGGTGCCATGATCCTTTTTGCTGTTGCTTCGCACAATCGATAGGTAAGCTGGTTCCATTCTTTGTGACGATACGCCAACATGAATGCTTCAGATTCGACCCTCGCCCCCGGCCTGTCCGCGCCCGGAAATAATGACCCGTCGGGGCTTTGTCGATTGCTGAGCACGCTCGCGACCGGCCTGGTGCTGTTCTTGGCCGCCACAAACGGGGCACTTGCCGAGGCGAGCGGTCCCCTTCACGCCGCTTCGGCCGTGGCTCCGGCCGATCGCTCCGGCCGCTTCACCTATATCGTTCGCTTCACCGAGCCGTCCCTGGCGCGATACGAGGGCGGGATCGACGGCCTGGCGGCGACCAGTCCCCAAGTGACCGGTCAGCGGCTTCAGCGCCAAGCCGACAACACGCTCGCCTACCAGGCGTTTCTGGAAGTTCGGCACAACGATTATCTGGCGCAGATCGGCCGCTTGGCCGGTCGATCGCTCGAGTCGGAAAGTCGCTACCTGAATGTGCTCAACGGCGTCGCCCTGCGCCTGAGCCCCGCAGAGGCCGAACGCGTGGCGAGCCTGCCGTTCGTAGCGGGGGTCGAACCCAACCGCCTGATCACGACCGGCACCGGGGCCGCGACCGGCCAGCACCTGCCATAGGTCGGCGCTTCGATCCTCGGAAGCAAGCGCCTCGGTGAGACGACGAGCGGCGAGGGTGCGGCGCTGATCGGCGCACCGGACTTCTGGGCCGGCGAGGGTATCGGCGGCGCGGGCAATCGAGGCGAGGGCATCATCATCGGAATTATTGCCGGTGGCTTCAATCACGGCCACCCCTCCTTTACCGAGCTTGCGCAGGACGGTTACGTCCACGTCAACCCTCTTGGCCAAGGCGTGTTTCTCGGTGTCTGCGCTGACCCCCAAGCGCCTGACTATGAGAATGTCTGCAATAACAAGGTTATCGGTGCCTACAATCTGACGGCGTCTGAAGTCGGAGTCGAAGATTCTTCGGGTTTCGGGACGGCTATGGCCTCGATCGCCGCCGGCAACCCGCTGTCGGGTCTCCAGATACCGTTTATCGCCTCGAGCGTTCAGTTCGACATCAGCGGTGTCGCCCCGCGCGCGAATCTGATCAATTATTCGGCCTGCAATATCGCGTCCTGCGAGAGCGTTGACATCGTGGCGGCGGTCGACAGGGCCGTGGCCGACGGTGTCCACGTCATAAACTATTCTGCCTTCAATCGCATATCGCCCTGGGAAGGGCCCATCGGCCTGGCCTTTCTCGACGCCAACGCCGCCGGTGTTTTCGTTTCGGCTGCAGCCGGCAATGTCGGCCCTCAACCGGGCGCTATCGATTCCACCGGCCCCTGGAACGCTTCGGTGGCCGCCAGCACCCACCGGCGCCGGATCAGCTATGAACTGAACATCACCGACGGCGAGCAGAACATTCCGCTGGCCTTGACCAGTGGTCCAGACTTCGACCTGCCCCTGGCCGGTGATCTGGCCTACGCCGGCGACGTGGATTCGGACAACAGCCTGGGTTGTGAGGCGTTTCCAGCCGATGCCTTCGCCGGCAACGGTGCGCTGGTCCGGCGCGGCACATGCCGATTTTCGGTCAAGGTCGACAACGCCGCCGCGGCCGGCGCCGAATTCGTCGTGATCGCCAATAATGAGCCGGGCCTGATCGCCGCATTCGGTCTCGAAGCCACGACGGTCCCGAGCGTGTTCGTCGACGACGCGGCAGGCGATACGCTCATCGCGGCGATCGCCGGTGCCACGGTGGGGGTTGTGGTCGACAGCGTGATCGATGCCGATCCGGCCAATGCGGACACCATTTTCGAATCCAGTTCGCGCGGCCCGGCGCCGTTCAACCATCTCGCGCCGACGGTCACGGCACCGGGCGTTCAGATTCTGGCCGCTTCGATCGCCGCCAACCAGAATTTCGAGCTCGTCAACTCGACCTTGGCCGCCTCGGCGAACGTCGCCGGTTCGGCCGCGCTCCTGATGGCCAGAAATCCGGACTGGAGGCCGACCGAAGTTCGCTCGGCGCTGGCGCTCAGCGCCAATCCTGACACCCTGAAGGAGGACGGCGTCACGCCCGCGGATCCGTTCGATCACGGCTCGGGACGCGTTCATGTTGTCGACGCGGCCAACGTCGGCTTCGTCATGGACGAGACCCTCGCCAATTTTCAGGCCGCCGACCCGGACGACAACGGCGATCCGGGCACGCTCAACATGCCCTCGATCGTGAATGATGCGTGTATGGAAACCTGCACTTACACCCGCACGATCCGAAGCGTCGTCGATGAACCGGTCGAATACCTGGTCAGCAGCGACGCGCCGGCCGGCGTGACGATCACGGTCTCGCCGGACAGCTTCACGTTGAATCCGGGCGTGACCGAGACCCTCGACATCGAAATCGACGTGACAGGTATACCGTTCGACGAATGGCGGTTTGGCCGGCTCCGGATCGAGTCGGCAAGGTCGGGCCCGGACCGGATCAGCGAGGACTTCGAATCCACGTTCCCGCCGGAAGGCTGGACGGTCGTCAACCTGGGTGGCAACTGCGACTGGATTCGAAACGACGAAGCAAGCGATTTCGATGGTATCGAGCGGCCCAATTTTGCCGGCGGCGATGGCTTCTCCGCCGCCGCCGACAGCGATGACTGCGGTCAGGGCACGGTGATGGACACGACCCTGGTCAGTCCGCCGTTCAGCGTGAGTCCGAGCACCGAGCTGTCCTTCGTCATGTCGTATCGGCATCTCGGAAACAGCGTCTTCTTTGTCGAAGTGACGCCCGATGGCTCGAACTGGTTCGTTCTCGAGAGCTTTTTCGACGACGTGGACGGCCAGGGACCCGGCGCTTTCAAAAGCTATTCTCTCGCCGCCTATGCCGGAGCGGACCAGGCCCAGGTCCGCTTTCGCTATGTATCACCGCAGTGGAACTGGTGGGCCCAGGTCGACGATGTGCTGATCGGAGAGGCCGGCGAGCCCCTCGTGATCGCCGACACCAGCCTGCCCGTCGCCGTGATGTCAACGCCGCCGCGGCCGGTCATCAGCCTGTCGGTCGATGGATTCGATGTCAGCCAGAAACCCGGCGACGTGACCGAGCGCAGTCTTTCGATCACCAACGTGGGTCGCCAGCCGCTCCAGTGGACGCTCAATGAGCTCGGCCCGCAGCGCGGTTCGGCGACCGAGGTCAGCGGCGTGATCTGGGAGAACGCGCCGAGAGCTGCATTCGACGGTAGCCTCAACAGCTTCTCGGTCCCCGACGGCAGCGGACGATACGTTGCCGATCTGTTCATCGTCGGGGCGCCGTCGCGCGTCGAGATCATCCAGTCCCTCGGATTCCCGGTCGGTACGCCGACCGTGACCGAACTGGTCTGGATGGTCTTCGAGGACGCCGAAGGCGCTCCGGCCGGTCACCCGGAGACCGAACCGGGAACCGCAGTGTGGACCTTTCAGGCGCCGGTCGGGGCGGCCGGCGTGACCTTCGACGGCTTCGACCTCAATCTCGATCTGGCGGCCGCCGGTGCGCCCGCTCTGGACCTCGACCCGGGCCGCTACTGGTTCGTGGCCTTTCCGCTGGTTCAGAACTTCTCGGTCGATCCTAACGTGTCCTACTTCCAGCGGCATGGCAAATCGGACTTCACGGCCCGGGGGATCGCGCCGAACGGTCTGGCCGGCGGGCCGTCCTCCTGGTCGCCCCTGGCCTTATCGCATGCGTTCACGCTGAGCGGGACGATCGACTGCGCGGCGGTGGATGCGCCATGGATCAACCTCGCCGGAGCGACCAGCGGTGAGCTGGGTCCGGATGAGTCTGCGGAAGTCACGGTCGAATTCTCCGCGGTCGGGCTTCCGGAAGGCACGTATCGTTCGAGCCTGTGCGTGCTCAGCAACGATCAGGAGCAGCCGGCGACCCTGCTGCCTGTCGAGCTCAACGTGCTCGTGCCGCCCGATGCGATTTTCGACGATCGCTTCGAGTCCGATCAATAGCCGATTCGACTCGAGCCGAAGGCCGGCGGGTCTCGCTGCAGCCATCCTCATTCAGTTGGGCTAGGACCCTCGGCGTCGGTCTCAAGGACCTGAGGAACGAGTCGGCTCGATCGTCACCGGGTGCTCGAAAGACCGGACGGAACCCCTTGTATTGCGTCCGCGATCAAGCTATCCTCCGCTGCTCTGGAATGTTCCGTTCCAGACGACAACAAACAAATTCAACGACATGTTCAGCCAGGGAGAGACTCCAAGAATGTCACCATCCAGTCGTTTCATGAACAAGCTCGTCATCGGCTTAGTCCTCTTGGCGGCCGCAACGACCGGGGCGCTGGCCAACCAGCGTGGTCCGGTCCAGGCCAGCGTCGACGGAAGCGAAAGAGTCGCCTCGGTCGCCGTTTCATCGGAAGTGTCGGCCCGCGAGGACGGCAGCTTCGACGGTGCCCGCGTGGTTCCGGCCGACCGCTTTGGCCGCTACTCCTACATCATCCGTTTCCAGGAGCCCTCGCTGGCTCGCTACGAGGGCGGAATCGAAGGCCTGGCGGCGACCAGCCCGCGCGTGACCGGTGAGCGGCTGCATACCGCCTCCGACGCCAAGGCGGCCTATCAGGACTTCCTGGCCAGTCGCCACGACAATTACCTGGCACAGATCAGTCAGTTCGCGCGTCGTTCGGTCGAGATCGAGCGCCAGTTCCTGAACGCGCTGAACGGCATCGTCGTTCGCCTGACTCCCGAAGAAGCCGACCGCGTCGCTGGCCTGCCTTTCGTCGCGGGCATCGAGGTCAACCGCTTCGACGAGCTCCTGCTGGACGAAGGCCCGGCCCTGATCGGCGCCCCGGGCTTCTGGGATGGCGACGTGATCGGTGACGGCAACCGCGGTGAAGGCATCATCATCGGTATCATCGATTCCGGCTTCAACCACGACCATCCGTCCTTCGCCGAAGTCGCTGAAGATGGTTACATCCACACCAATCCGTACGGCGACGGCGTGTTCCGCGGCGTCTGTGCCGATCCGAAGGCTGACGATTACGAAGACCTCTGCAACAACAAGCTGATCGGCGCATACAACCTCGCCGAAGGCAGTGTCACGGCTGAAGACACCGCTGCCAGCGGCCACGGCACCCACGTCGGCTCGACCGCCGGCGGTAATCCTCTTGCTGACGTGGTGTACCCGTTTCAATATCTTGACCTGACCGTCGATCTGACCGGTGTCGCGCCGCGCGCCAACCTGATCAACTACAAGGTCTGCGAGCCGCTGTGCTCGGCCGCCGCCCGCATCGCCGCGATCGACAATGCGATCAACGACGGCGTCAGCGTGCTGAACCACTCGATCGGCAACGGCGAACCGCCCTGGGCCTCCAGCGTCAGCCTCGCATTCCTCGACGCGAATGCCGCCGGTATCTTCGTTGCCGCCTCGGCCGGTAACTCCGGTCCGGGACCGTCTACCGTGGCCTCGACCGGCCCCTGGAACGCCGCGGTCGCCGCGAGCACTCACCAGCGTCGGCTGGCATTCGAACTCGACGTGACCGGCGGCGACCAGGATATTCCGGTTTCCAGCACTTCCGGCCCGGCCCTGACCGGCCCGCTGGCCGGCGACCTTGCGTATGCCGGTGATGTCGGCGACGGCTCGAATTTCGAAGCCTGCGTGCCTTTTGAAGATGAAAAAGGTGAACCTTTACCTGTGTTTGATGGCGTCGGCGCGCTGGTCCGCCGCGGCGGATGCCCCTTCGCCACCAAGGTGAACAACGCGGCAGACGCAGGCGCAACCTTCGTCTTCATCGCCAACAACGACGGTGGTTTGTTCGGTGCCGGTGGTCTGGAAGCGACGACGATTCCGAGTATCGCTGTCGGCCAGACGACCGGTGACGATTTGATCGCCGCCATCAACGGTGGCACCGTCGGCGTTTCGGTCGAGGCGATCATCGATGTCGATCCGTCCAACGCCGACATCATGGCTGACTTCAGCTCGCGTGGTCCGGCCGGCTACAACCATATCGCCCCGACCGTGACTGCGCCGGGCGTGCAGATCCTGGCGGCCTCCACCGAGGTCAACGGCGATTTCAACGTGCTTGGTGGTACGTCGATGTCCTCGCCGCACGTGGCCGGCTCGGCCGCGCTGCTGATGGTTCAGAACCCCGACTGGACGCCGACCGAAGTCCGTTCAGCACTCGCGCTCAGCGCCAATCCGAACACCCTCAAGGAAGACGGCGTCACCCCGAGCGATCCGTTCGACCACGGCTCGGGGCGCATCAATGTGCAGGATGCCGGCAGCGTCGGCTTCGTCATGGACGAGACCATCGCCAACTTCGAGGCCGCCAATCCGGCCGAGGGCGGTGAGCCCGCCGACCTGAACATTCCGTCGATCCAGGACAGCACCTGCGTCGAGAACTGTTCGTTCCAGCGTACTATTCGCAGTGTCGTCGATCAGCCGATCGATTATGTTGTCACCAGCGACGCAGCTGCCGGAGTGACAATCACCGTAACGCCGGACAGCTTCACCCTGAACCCGGGCAGCACCGAGACCCTGGACATCGATATCGATGTGACCGGCGCGCCGTTCGAGGAATGGCTGTTCGCCGAGATTCAGATCGAACAGGCCCCGGCGGCTGTCGGTTCACCGAGTTCAATCAGCGAGGATTTTGAAGGCGACTTCCCGCCAGCCGGCTGGACCGTCACCAATATCGGTGGCGACTGCGACTGGACCGACAACGATACTGTCGGGCGCCCCAATTTCGCTGGCGGCAATGGCCTGTCTGCGGCCGCTGACAGTGACGCCTGCGGACAGGAAACAGCAATGGATTCCGCACTGGTCAGTCCGACCTTCAGCGTTTCCGGAACCACCGAGCTGAGCTTCCTGATGTCCTACCGACATCTCGGCAGCAGCCGATTCGATGTCGAAATCTCGACCAATGGCACCGACTGGGATCTGCTCGAGAGCTTCACTTCGAGCGTTGACGGCGAAGGACCGGGTGCCTTCCAGACTTACGATCTGTCAGCTTACGACGGAGCCCAGGATGCCCAGGTTCGGTTCCGTTACGTCTCGCCGGCCTGGAACTGGTGGGCGCAGGTGGACAACGTCAATGTCGGTGAGGCTTCAGCGCCTCTCCAAATCGCCAACGCCCAGATGCCGTTGGCCCTGATTTCGCTGGCACCGAAGCCGACGATTGCCGTCTCGGTCGAAGGCCTGAGCGCCACCCAGCAGCGCGACGAAGTGACCCAGCAGGGTTTCTCGATCAGCAACGAAGGCCAGCTGCCGCTCGAGTGGACCCTGAACGAGCTCGGCCCGCAAGGCAGCCCGTCGCCGCAGGTCAGCGGAGTGATCTGGGACAACCCGCAGCTTGGCTCCAGCGGCCGGATCAACAACTTCTCGATCCCCGACGGGACCGGTATCTACCAGTCCGACGCGTTCGGAATTCTGGCGCCGTCCAGCATCGAGACGATCTACTCGGCCGGCTTCGAGTTGGGTGCGCCGGGTATCACCGACTTCGTCTGGATGGTCTTCGAGGACGCAGGCGGTGTTCCCGCCGGCGATCCGGAAACCAGCCCGGAAGACGCGGTCTGGAGTTTCCAGGCAGCCATTGATGCAGCCGGGGTGACCTATGACGCTGGTGAAATGACCCTCGATCTGGCCGCCGCCGGCGCGCCTGCGCTGGACCTGGAGCCGGGTGTCTACTGGCTGCTCGTCTATCCGACGGTCCAGACCTACTCGCTGGGACCGAACAATCTGTACGCGTGGTTCCATGGCGAATCGGTCGATACCGGTCGTCAGATCGGCCCGGGCGGATTGAGCGGATTCCCGGCCGACTGGGTCGGAGCGCCGGAAGGCCGAGCGTTCACGCTGACCGGGTCGATCGACTGCACGTCGCAGTTCAACCCGTGGACGAACGTGAGCCCGACCAGCGGCGCGCTCGATCCGGGTACGTCCGAGGAGGTCAACGTCGAGTTCTTCGCCACCGGCCTGCAGGAAGGCACGTATCGGAGCGGCCTCTGCATCCTCAGTAACGATGACGATCAGCCGTTCACCCTGCTCCCGGTCCAGCTCAACGTGGTCAACCTGCCGACCGCTTCGGCCAGCATCGACGCACAGGACTTCAGCGTCGAGTTCGGTAACTCCGACAGCGCCGAAGTCGTGATCCGCAACGACGGTCTCGGCGAGCTCGAGTTCAGCGTCCGCGGCGCGGGCAATGCGCCGGCCGGTTCCGGCTTGCTGTACGAGCAGGTCGCCAGCCAGACCACCAGCGGTACGCTCGCGATCTACGATCTGGACGGACCTGAAACCTGGGCTGTCCAGGCAGCGGAAGACTTCACCGTCCCTGCCGATCGGGCGTGGATTGTCGACCGGGTCGTGGCCAATGGTTTCTACATCGGGCTGATCAACCCCACTGCTGACGTTCGCGTGTTCTTCTACGAGGACGACGGCGGTTCGCCGGGTGCCGAGATTGCGGCCTTCGACGATCTGGTTCCGACGACGGATGATGCCGGTGTGCTGACCATCGACCTGCCGCAGACGGTTGCTCTGGCGGGCGGCACCTACTGGGTTTCGGTCCAGCCGGAGATGGACTTCTTCGTCGACGGTCGCTGGTTCTGGTTCCAGAATTCCGAGCAGGCGGGCAGCCCGTTCCATTGGCGTAACCCCGGCGGTGGCTATAGCACGCCGGAAGACTGCACCGACTGGAATACCCCGGCTAACTGCGGTTTCGTCAACCCGGACCTGAGCTTCCAGATGTTCGGCACGTCCGAAGACGTCTGCGACGCGGTGGATGCCGTGCCGTGGCTGAGCGTCGATCCGGTTTCCGGCACCGTCGCGGCCGAAGGCGGTGAGTTGCCGGTCAGCCTGATGGTTGATGGCAGCGAAGCCCTCCCCGGCAGCTACGAGGCCACGGTCTGCTTCGACACCAACGACGGTGCCAATCCGGTGCTGGTCGTCAACGTCGGAATGGAAGTGACCGGTGAAGCGCCGGACGGCATCTTCCAGGATCGGTTCGAAGCCGACGAATAACTGAAGCGGGTCTTCTGCTTCAGTCATGACTCGCCCGGCCGTCGCTCGCGACGGCCGGGTTTTTTTACGCCGGGCGAAAAACTTCATGCCTCGTGTATTCGGCGTGAATTCGATTTGACACTCACGGGCCGATGACACTAGACTTTGACGACCTTGTAATCATCCTTTGACATAAGCACGTACCCGGATCCCGAAGCCGCAGAAAACAAGGCGGCTGGTTTCTGCAAACGAATCGCTCGAGCATCGCGCCGCCTTCAGGTCAGAACTCTGACGAGAACATCGAGGGTCGCTTGATGCGGAGGCAGGGGACCTCATCGAATCGCTTCGCCGCCGGAACGCCGGATACGCTGCACATCGCCTGGGAGGGCACATGAGACTTGTGACAAAAGCGCAATCGCTGCTGATCATCGCTTCGGCCTGGCTGCTGGCCTCCGTCGCCATCGCCGAAGACCAGCTCTTCGTTCAGCCCGGCCTCGACGCCCGCATCAACGCCGGCGAGCGCATCGACCTCGTTGTTCAGTTCGACATGCCGGACCTGAGTGCTGCGTACGACATGGAATGGATCGAGCGCGGTCGCTGGGTGCATGAGCAGCTCAGTGCGGCGGTCGAGCGCCACCAGAGCAAGGTTCAAGGCCTGCTCAAACGCGACGGCATCGCCTTCGAGTCCCTCAACCTCGGCAACCTGATGATCGTCGAATCGGCCGGTAGCCGCGCCTTCAATCACTTGCTCGCCTCGCCCGAGGTCCGCGGAATCTATGAATACCCCGAATTCTCGATCATCCCCCCCGAGACGGTTGAGGGCGGTCAGCTGCCCGGCGTCCAGGGCGGGGGTACCCCGGTCAGCAATCTCGAGCAGATCTTTGCGACCGACGCCTGGGCGGCTTTCGGCGTCGAAGGTGATGGCATCACCATCGGCCTGAACGACTCCAGCCCGCGCTACACCCACGAACTGATGGTCAACAGCTATCGCGGCAATCTCGGCGGCGGCACATTCGACCACAATTACGCTTGGTTCGATCCGGGCGCCGGCGTGCCGGCACCCGTGGCCGATTTCCACGGCACGCTGGTTCTCTCCATCATGGTCGGTGACAACGGCACGAGCCGCACCGGTGTCGCTCCGGGCGCCGAGTGGATGGCCTGCCGAGGCTGCGCCGGCATTTCCTGCGCCGACGTGATCGAGTGTCTGGACTGGTTCGTGGCGCCGACCGATGTCGAGGGCAACAACCCCGATCCTGACCAGCGTCCGATGGTCGTCAACAATTCCTGGGGCAGCTGCACGACGAGCTACGACAGCTTCTATGAAGCGATCTGGGATTCGATGTACGCCGCTGGCGTCATCCCCTATATCTCCAACGGCAACGCCAGCAATTGTGGCTATCCTTCTCCGCCGGGTCTGAACACCGTTGGCAACCCGGCACGCGGAGGACGTGTGATGGGTATCGGCTCGACGACCATCACCGGTACCCTCGGCAACTATGCCCCGCACTCCAACTGGGGCCCGACCGACAACGACAATCCGGGCCTGGCGGGCAATTCCTTCGACCACTTCGGCTACCCCGACCTCAAGCCGAACGTCTCCGCTCCAGGGCAGAGTGTTCCGGGCGCCGGTGACGGTTCGGACACGGCCACGACGACCAGCACCGGCACTTCGTTCGCATCTCCGCACGTGGCTGGCGCGGCCGCGATGATCATGAGCGCGGCCCCGTGTCTGATCGGCGATCACGTTCGCATCAACTCGATCCTGATGGAAACCGCCACACCGGTACCCTACGACGGCGGCCCGGATGACGCCGACGTCGAACCCGGCGTCAATCACCCGAATTACGCAACCGGCTGGGGCGAAATCAACGTCCTGGCCGCAGCCAACGCCGCTTCCGCCGAATGTGGTCCGCAGGGCACCACGATGGGCACGGTGACCGATTCATCGACCGGCGACCCGATCGAAGGCGCTACCGTCTTCGTCGCGAACGACGCTCCGCCGCCGGATTCCTGGTCAACGTCAACCGACGCGGCCGGCGAATACTCACTGAACGTCGGTGCCGGCACGCGCGACGTCGAGTTTTCCGCCTTCGGCTATTTCACGACCGTCGAAACGGACGTGGAAATCCTCGAAGACGGCATGGTGACGATCGATGTCGCCCTCGACCCGGCCCCCTCGGTCGACGTGACCGGCGTGGTCTCCGACGGCTCGACCGGCTGGCCGCTGCACGCCCGTATCGACATCGACGGCTATCCGGACAGCCCGATCTACACCGACCCGGCCGACGGCAGCTACATGGTCAACCTGCCGGCGGGCACGACCTTTGAATTCGAGGTTTCGGTCCTGAGCGGTGGTTATATTTCCGCGACCCGCATGGTCACGCCGGTCGAAGCCCCGCCGCGCGGGACGAGTCAGATCGAAGATTTCCCGCTCGATGCTGATCTGCTGGCCTGCACGGCCCCGGGCTACTCGAACGTCGCTCCGGCCGCTTATCTCGAGGACTTCGAAGGAGGCGACGGTGGCTTCACGGTCGATGTCGCCGCCGGCCCGGACGCCTGGGAATATGGAACCCCGGTGACCTGGCCCGCGAGCTGCGCCAGCGGCACCGGCTGCTGGGGAACGAACCTGGACGGCAACTATCCGGACGGTGCCGACACCACGGTCACCTCGCCGGTCATCGATCTGAGCGCTGAAACGGCACCGCTGACCCTGTTCTGGCAGCAGGCCAACCATATTGAAACCAGTGCGTGGGATCAGGGAACGGTCGAGATCAGCGTTGACGGCGGCCCCTGGGAGACGCTCTGGGCGAATCCGGCGTCGACTGTCCAGACCAGCTGGCGCGAACTGAGTGCCGACATCAGCGAGGGCGAAGGGGCGACGATTCAGTTGCGCTGGCGCCTGGTCAGCGATGGCCTCGTCAACTTCAACGGCCTGTACTTCGACGACATCCTGATCGGCGGCGCGCCGAACTGTATATCTCGTCCGGGTGAGCTGGTTTCGGGACGGGTCACCGATGGGAATACCGGCGAAGCGCTGATCGGCGCAGAAATCAGCGCCGGTGCTTCAGTTCTCGCAACAGCCGGCGTCTCCGAAGATCCTTCATTGGGAGAGGGCGCTTATCTGGCGTTCGTCCAGGCAGGAAACCGGACGCTGACGGCCGAATTCGCCGGTTACGAAGTCGGCGAGCTGACCGACGATTTTGTCGACGGCAACGCTCGTCGCGTCGACTTCGCGCTGAACGCGGGCCGGCTGAGCACGGCTCCTGAAACGCTGAGCAACACCGTCGATTTTGGTGACACCGACAGCGAGTTCCTGGTGGTGCTCAACGACGGGACGGCACCCGCCGATGTCGATGTGTCGGTGTTGCGTCAGATTCGCGAAGACTTCGAGGGCGACTTCCCGCCGAGATCGGAAGGCGTCGAGAATCTCGGCGGCGATTGCGTCTGGAACACCAACGAAGCCGATGGCCGACCGAACTTCGCCGGAGGTGACGGACAGTCGGCATCGGCTGACAGCGACGCCTGCGGTCAGGGCACCACGACAGACACCGCTCTGGTTTCGCCCACCATCGTTCCCGGTCCTTCCTCTGCTCTGGACTTCATCCTGTCCTACCGCCATCTGGGTTCGAGCCGGCTTGATGTCGACGTGAGCACCAACGGTGGCACGGACTGGACGACGATCCAGACCTACGATGCCGACGAGAGCGCGGAAGGCCCGGGAACGCCGGTCAGCCTGCCGCTCGGTGCCTACGCCGGCCAGGACACCCAGGTCCGCTTCCGCTACGTGGCGGGCTGGGACTGGTGGGCCCAGATCGACCAACTCGTGATCACCGCTCCGGTCGACTGGCTGTCCGTCAGTCCGGGCACCGGTACCGTCGGTATCGGAACCCTGCCGCTGGAAGTGACTTATGACGCCGGCGCGCCGTCGATCAACGGCCCGGGCGTCTATCAGGCCAACATCCTGATCGAGAACGACACGCCGTACGGCACGATCGACGTTCCGGTCACCCTGAATGTCGATCCGGGCGACGCGTTCGGCGGCATCAGTGGCACGGTCCAGAGCGCCGGCTATTGCGGTGCCAACCCGTTCCCGGCAGCGGGGGCCCTGATCGAGGTCGAGGGTGGCAGCGGCACCGTCTTCACGACCACCGCGGATGGAACCGGCTTCTACGAGATCTTCATTCCGATCGGCGAAAGCCCGGTCGACGTCACGGCCATTGCGCCGAATCATTTCGACGGCGTCGAACGCGGCCTTGCGCTCGTTGCCGGCAGCACGGTTCCGGTCGACTTCACGCTCGACCTCGATGAGCCGTGTATCGACGTCGATCCTGACTCGTTCAGCGCATCAGTGACCGCGGGTGATGGCGACACCCAGACCCTGACCCTCGGCAACACCCTGGGTGCTGGTGAGCTGCAGTGGAATCTGCTCGAGGCCGCCCCGTCGGCGAGCGGCGGCAGCAATGCGCCGTCGGCGAGCTCGGGCCCATCGCCGGCCAACGCGGCAGTCGACCTGCTGTCCCTGACGGGCGGCAATATCCCGCGCGTCGTTGCGATGCCGGCTGGGGCCTTTGATTGCGACGGGGCACCGGGCCTGGTCATCCATGACGATGGCAGTCTCGAGAATGGCTACAGTGGCAATCCGGCAGCTGCGACCGATGTCACCGTCGTCGAGGCCTTCCCGGTCGACAGCCCGGCCAACCTCGGAACCGTCTGTATCGCGCTTCTTTCGCAAGGACCGACGACTCGCGACTTCGATCTCGTGGTCTTCGACGATGACGGGCCCGGCGGAACCCCGGGCACCGAGATTGCCGCCGTTGCGTCGACCGCCACCGGCCTTCCCGACGGCATTCCCGACCCGATCGTCTGGTACACCGTCGATCTCGGTCCGGAAAACGTGACGGTCGAGCCTGGAAACGTGTTTATCGGCAGCCGTTGGGACGTCAGCGATCCAAACGTGTTCCTCGGCTCCGATGAAGACGGGCCCGGCGGATTGGGTCTGGGCTTCTTCCGCACCGACGACAGTGAGTGGGATCAGCTCGGCATCGATCCGATCTTCCCGAACTACTCGGCGCTTGCGGTGCGTCCGCAGATCGCTGATCCGTTCGGATGCTCCTCGCCGAGTGACGTGCCCTGGCTGAGCTTCCCGGCCGACAATGGTACGGTCGCCGCTGGTGATTCGAGCACGATCGATGTGGTCATCGACAGCAACGGCCTGCTGCCGGGCCAGTACCAGGCGACGATCTGTGTCACCAGCAATGATCCGGTCAACCCGCTGATTCCGGTCCCGGTTTCGCTCGAAGTCGGAGCGGCTCCCGGAACGGGAATCCTGCAGGGCACACTGCAAAGCCTCGGCTACTGCTCCGAGAATCCGGCTCCGGCAGGCGGTGCCACGGTCGAAGTGGTCGGCCAGGTCGGCACCTACAACCTCGTCGCTGACGAGAACGGCGATTACAGCATCGTGCTCGACCTCGCCGAATCGCCGGTGACGGTCAATGCCGCGGCCCCGAACCATCAGCCGCAGACCATCGGCGACATCACGCTGATCGAACAGGACGTGGTCGAGGCCAGCATGGGTCTGGTGTTCGAAGCACCCTGCGCCTCTGCCGGTCAGGATGCCCTCGGCATGCTGATTCCGACCGATGCGGCGGATACCGACCTGCTGACACTCGTCAACGACGGTGCCGCACCCTATGACTGGACCATCGCCTTCGACCAGGCGGCCGCCGGAAACGGCGTATTCGGGACGGTCGATGTGGTTCAGGACGGCGGGTTCGAGGACGGCACGCCGAACGGGTTCTGGGACGAAGCCTCCACTGTTTTCGGAACCCCGATCTGTGATGAAGGGTCCTGCGGTACCGGTGGTGGAACCGGCCCGAACTCCGGCATCTGGTGGACCTGGTTCGGCGGGATCGCTGACGGTGACGTCGGTTCAGTCGCTCAGGAGGTCACGATTCCGACCGGCAGCAGCGCCGAGTTGCGCTTCTTCCTCGAGATTCCGGCGAGTGGCCAACCCGGCACCATGGACGTTTCGCTTGGCGGCGATGTGCTGTTCAGCGTGACCGAGGCGGATGCAGGAGCCTTCCCGACCTATCAGGAAGTCGTTGTCGACGTCTCGGCCTACGCGGATGGTGGCACCTACGAGCTTCGCTTCGACAGCGAAACGCTGGCAGGTGCCACGGCGACGAACTTCTTCGTCGATGACGTCGCCCTGCTCGTTCAGCCCGGGCCCCTGGTCTGTGCCGACCCGCAAGGCGTGAGCTGGGTCTCGGTCGATGAAACCAGCGGTACGGTCGACGCGCTCACCACGGCTGATGTCGGCGTCAACTACGACAGCACCGGCCTCGCGCCGGGACTGTATCAGGCCTCGCTGTGTCTTGAGACGACCGACTCGGGTAACGGCCAGATCATCATCCCGATCTCGCTGGATGTGAGAGTCGATGACCTGTTCTCGGATCGATTCGAGGGCATCGATACAATCGATGGTCGGGAAGTCGACTACAGCCGCAAGCGCCCGGAGTGACCGGGCGCTGAGTCAGACCATGATCTGAGAGTCACGCACCCCGCAAGAAGGTGTGGATTGGCCCGACCGGAGCTTCCGGTCGGGCTTTTTTCATTGGGACTGGATCGGGCCAGAGGGCCGGCTGAACCTAGAAAGCGCGGCTCGTAGCGCCCAGAGAAGGGGTCAGAGCTTGAATCCCCCGCCGGGCATGCCACCCTGCGGTCCGCCGGGCCCGCCCCCCTGGCCCGGCACCATGATCGAAGACTGCTGCTCGCGGTGCATTTTCTTCAACTCCTCGACGGCTTCCTCGATCGCCTTTTCAGCCGCCGCCGGAAAACTCTCGATCGCGTCCTTGAGTCCGGGCCCGTCGAGCTCGAAACTGATCGGTAGCGGCCCCGCCGGGGTCATGATCTGAGAGCTGCCGATGAACTGCACGCTCCGGGAGGGGTCGGGATTGCCCTCGACGTCGACCGGGCTGAGTTTGCGAATGCTGCCGACCTGCAGATCGGTGTAGCTTTCCTCGATGACCAGTTGACGGGTATCCAGGCGAAGCTGATCGAGTCGATCATCGTTGGGCATATCCGATTTCCTCGTTCATTCATGATGGGTGATATCAGAAGCTGGGGGCGGCGCCACCGCAATCAAAGCAATCGAGACGTTCGTCGAGCCTCCGCTAACGTTGAATTCCGCCCGCGCTGACCAGACCTCTTACACGATGACATCTGTCTTGCGAAGTCTCCGTCCTCGGTGGGTTCTCTACGGCGTCCTGGCTCTTGCCGTCGGCATGGTGCTGCTGGCTTCCGGTCCCAGGGCGTCCGACGCCTCGGTGATCGTGCTGGAAGTCGAAGGCGCCATCGGGCCCGCGACGCGCGACTACGTCGTTCGCGGCATCGAACAGGCGCAGCGGGAACGCGCATCCCTGGTCGTAGTGCGCCTGGACACGCCGGGCGGGCTCGATGCGTCGATGCGCGACATGATCAAGACGATACTCAACGCCGAAGTGCCGGTCGCGACCTGGGTCGGTCCGTCCGGCGCACGTGCCGCCAGCGCCGGCACCTACCTGCTCTATGCCAGTCATATCGCGGCGATGGCGCCGTCGACCACGCTCGGCGCCGCGACCCCGGTGCAGATCGGCGGCGGGGGCGGCGATAACGATGGACAGCAAGGCACCGAGCCGGCGGCAAGCCCGATGGAGCGCGTGCGCGACGCGTTGGCCGGCGGCGACGAATCGGACGAACAAGGCAACCCGGACAATACCGACCCGAGCGGCGCGCCGCTCGATTCCGAGACCGCCGAACCGGCCGAGCCGCCAGGCCGGGCACCCGGCAGCGCGACCGAACGCAAGGCCGTCGAGGACGCGGTGGCCTACATTCGCGGCCTCGCCGAGCGCTATGGCCGAAGTGCCGACTGGGCGGAAAAGGCCGTCCGCGACGCCGCCAGCCTGCCGGCCGCCGACGCCCTCGAAAGGAACGTCATCGACCTGATCGCCGACGACATTCCCGGCCTGCTCGAGGCTATCGACGGGCGTGAGGTCCGGCTCGCGACCGGCCCTGCGACCGTGACCACCGATGGCGTGCCGGTCGAGTTCAGCGAACCCGACTGGCGCAGCAAGCTGCTCGCTGTGATCACGAACCCGACGCTGGCCTACATTCTTCTGATGGTCGGCATCTACGGCCTGATCCTGGAGGGCTACAACCCCGGCGCCCTGGTCCCGGGCGTGATCGGCGGAATCTCACTGCTGCTGGCGCTCTACGCTTTCCAGATCCTGCCGGTCAACTATGCCGGCCTGGCCCTGATGGTGCTCGGCTTCGCGCTGATCGCGGTGGAGCTGTTCGTGCCGTCCTTCGGCATTCTCGGTATCGGCGGCGTGATCGCCGTCGTCTTCGGGTCGGTGATCCTCATGGATACCGACGTGCCCGGGCTGACCGTGAATACCGGCCTGATCGTCGCGATGGGCCTGGTGTCGGCCCTGCTGTTTCTCGCCGTCATCTACCTGGCCGCTCGCTCGCACCGCAACCCGCGCGTCAGCGGCACCGAAGCGCTCGTGGGTCGAATGGCCGAGGCGCTCGACGACTTTCGCGAAGGCACGGGCCGGGTCCACATCGAGGGCGAGGACTGGAGCGCGCGGAGCCGCTTTCCGGTTTCCGCCCGGGACCGGGTTGAAATCGTCGCCGTGGACGGTCTGATCCTGGAGGTTCGCCCCCTCGAACAAGCAAGCGAAGGAGCAACGACATGAATCTGGATTTCATTTATTTCATGGCCACCGTGCTGGCGATCCTGGTCTTCCTGATCGTCAACACGATCAAGATCCTGCGTGAATACGAGCGCGGCGTGATCTTCACCCTGGGTCGCTTCTACAAGGTCAAGGGTCCGGGCATCATCATCGTCATCCCGTTCATTCAGCAGATGGTCCGGGTCGATCTTCGTACGATCGTGATGGATGTCCCGACCCAGGACGTGATCTCGTTCGACAACGTGTCGGTCAAGGTCAACGCGGTCATCTATTACAAGGTCGTCGATCCCCAGAAGGCGATCATCAACGTCGAGCGCTTCATGGACGCCACGAGCCAGCTCGCCCAGACAACCCTGCGCTCGGTCCTCGGCAAGCACGAGCTCGACGAAATGCTGGCCGAGCGCGACAAGCTCAACGAGGATATCCAGCAGATTCTCGATCGCCAGACGGACGGCTGGGGGGTCAAGGTGTCGAACGTCGAGATCAAGCACGTCGATCTCGACGAGTCGATGATCCGGGCAATCGCCAAACAGGCCGAGGCCGAGCGTCAGCGCCGGGCCAAGGTCATCCATGCCGAGGGCGAGCAGCAGGCCGCGAAGAAGCTCGTCGAAGCCGCGCAGGAGCTTGCCGAAGCACCGGGCGCGATGCAGCTTCGCTACATGCAGACCCTGACCGAAATCGGCGGCGAGCAGAACTCCACCATCGTCTTCCCGATGCCGATGGACATGGTCAAACCCTTCATCGATCTGATGGAAAAGGGCAGCAAGTCGTGAGGGACTTGGTCTTGGCCCCCTGAGCCAGCCCTGAGCCCTGAACCCCGGGCCTCGGCCTTTTCAGTCGTCCCACTCGGGCGCCAGAGAATCGGGGCTGCAGATGCGCCGGGACTTGTCGAGTTCGGCGATCCGGGCCTGATCCTCGACGCTCAGGCCGAAGTTGAAGATCTCGATGTTGGCCCTGGCATGGTGAATACTCGAGGTGGAAGGTATGGCCGCGACCCGGTCCTGCTCGACCAGCCAGCGTAGCGCGACCTGGGCCGCCGTCTTGCCGTACTGCGAACCGATCTCCCAGAGCACCGGATGATTGACCACGCGGGCCTGGCCGAGCGGCATGTAGGCCGTGAGCACCAGATTGTGGCGTCCTAGGACACGGCGAATGCGTTCCTGGCCCAGGTTGACGTGGTACTCGATCTGGCTCGTGGCCAGCTCGCCTTCGCCGCAATAACTGACCGCCTGTTCGGTCTGGGCGATATTGAAGTTGCTGATGCCGATGTTTCGCGTCAAGCCCTCCGCCCGGGCCCGCAGCAGCGCCTCCAGGGTCGGGTTCATGCCGCGATCGCCGAAAACCGGCCAGTGCAGCAACAGCAGATCCAGGTGATCCAGCCGCAGTTTCTCCAGGCTCTCGTGGACCGAACGGATCAGCGCCTCGGGCTCGTACCGGTCGATCCAGACCTTGGTCGTCACGAACAGATCCGAACGGGCCACGTCGGAGGAATCGAGCACCTCGCCGACGGCTGCTTCGTTCCGATAGATCTGGGCGGTGTCGAAATGGCGGTAGCCGAGTTCGAGCGCCTCCGGCAGGATCTGCCGGACGGTCTCGGATTCGAGCTGGAACGTCCCGAAACCCAGCGCGGGCATGTTGAGCCCGTTGGCGGCGATGACGGGAACTTCGGTCATTGGTCTGGTCTCCCTTCCGTGTGATCCGCGGTCACGATCGATCTCGACTCCTGCCGCGCGCGACGCGCCGGTTCAGTCCATGTACCGGTTCTTGAGCCGGACGTAGTGTTGGGCCGAATAAAGCAGCATTTCGAGTTCCCGGTCACTCAGGCGGCGCGACTTTTCGGCCGGCCGGCCGCGATACAGCCAGCCGGAGCTCAGTCGCTTCCCGGGGGGAACGAGGCTGCCGGCCCCGAGCATCACCTCGGGCTCCAGAACCGCTCCGTCCAGAACCAGCGACCCCATTCCGATCAGGCAACGATCCCCGATCGAGCAAGCGTGCAGGACAGCAGCGTGACCCACCGTGATGTCGCTCCCGAGCACCAGCGGCAAGCCGCCGGGGCTGAACGGGCCGTCATGCGTGACATGCCCGATCGTTCCGTCCTGGATATTCGTCCGCGCGCCGACGGTGATGTGATTGACATCTCCGCGCAGGACCGACTGCGGCCAGACCGACACATCGTCGGCGAGGGTGACCTGTCCGATCACGGTTGCCTGGGGGTCGATCCATACCCTCTCACCCAGCGCCGGGACCCTCGAATCGAATGGTCGTAATTGCTGCATTGTCAAGTCTTTTCCGCGATTTATTCACACGCCCGAATGGACGTTGTGAAACAGCCGTTTAGCGAGCCGATCGTCAGTCCGTCACCAGAAAAATTCTCTAACTTCATGAAAAAATTGAAACTCTCGATATGTCAAAAATTTTACCAATTTGAAGAGCGTCCCTTCAGGCGGCTTGCGACGGCCCGGATACTCAGCTTTTTCACAGACTTGTCCACAAGCCTTGTGGATAAGCACGGCCATCTCCTGACCCGGCGTCGTTACAATACCGCTTTTGTCTTCCGGTTGGCAAAGCATGCGAGCGCATATTGAGGAACTTGTCGGCCAGGCTCTTGGCTACATCAAGCGCGATGGCGATCTCGAGCTGGACGGAGATCCCGTGATCCAGGTGGAGCGGACCCGCGATCGCAGCCATGGCGACTATGCCTGCAACATCGCCATGGTGCTGGCCAGGGCCGCCGGCCGCAAGCCTCGCGACCTTGCCGAGGTCATCCTGGCGCGGCTGCCGGCCTCGAAGCGCATCGACCGCGTCGAAATCGCCGGACCGGGATTCCTGAATTTCTTTGCCAGTTCGCACTATCTGAAAATCGTCGTCCGCGACGTCCTGGCCCAGGGCGAGAATTACGGTCGCGCGCCGGCTGACAGCCGCGAGGACGTCCTGGTCGAATTCGTCAGCGCCAACCCGACGGGGCCCCTGCATGTCGGCCACGGGCGCGGCGCTGCTTACGGTGCCAGCCTGAGCAATATCCTGAAAGCCGCCGGCCATCGCGTCCATCGCGAGTACTACGTCAACGACCACGGTCGCCAGATGGACATCCTCGCGGTTTCGGTCTGGCTGCGCTACCTCGAACTGGCCGGCGAACGTGTCCAGTTTCCAACCAACGCCTATCGCGGCGACTACATCTACGACATCGCCCGCGAGGTTCGCAGCCGCCACGGCGACGACCTGCGCCAGCCCGGGCACAAGGTCACCGAGGGCCTGGACCACGGGCCGGGTGCGGACGACCCGGAGAAGTACATCGATGCGTTGATCGCTCGCGCCCGCGAACTGCTCGAGGACGATGGCTACGAGGCCTGCTTCAATGCCGCCCTCGAAACCATGGTCAAGGATATTCGCGAGGATCTCGAAGCCTTCGGCGTCGTGTTCGATAGCTGGTTTTCCGAACGCAGTCTCGAATCTTCCGGAGCACTCGGTCGCGCCATCGATCGTCTGGAGTCGGGCGGCTGGCTGTACCAGAAGGACGGGGCGACCTGGTTTCGCGCCTCGGACCTCGGCGACGACAAGGATCGGGTCGTTGTGCGCGAAAACGGCCGCACGACCTATTTCGCGTCCGATCTGGCCTATCTGCTCGACAAGCTCGAACGCTGCCCCGGCAAGGCACTCTACATCTTCGGCGCCGATCACCACGGCTACGTTCCGCGCCTGAAGGCTGCGGCGAAGGGGCTGGGCGAGGATCCCGATCGCCTGCAGTTCGAACTGGTCCAGTTCGCGGTCCTGTTTCGCGGCGGAGAAAAGATCCAGATGTCGACCCGCGCGGGCGAATTCGTCACCCTGCGGGAGCTGCGCGAAGAAGTCGGCAACGATGCGGCACGCTACTTCTACGTCATGCGTTCGCACGACCAGCACCTCGATTTCGACCTCGACCTCGCCAAGTCGAGCGCCAACGACAACCCCGTCTACTACATCCAGTACGCGCACGCCCGGATCGCCAGCGTGTTCCGTCAGCTCGACAGTCGCGGACAACGCCATAACCAGGCCATCGGTGAAGCCGCGATCGATCGCCTGGCCTCGGACCACGAGCAGGCCCTGCTGCGATCCCTCGGCCGCTACCCCGAAGTGGTCGAAGCCGCGGCTGAACGTCAGTCGCCGCACGTGCTCGCCCATTTCCTCCACGAGTTGGCCGCCCAGTTCCACTCCTGGTACAACAACAGCCAGTTCCTGGTCGACGATGACGACGACCGCAACGCCCGGCTGAACCTCGTCGCGGCCGTCGGCCAGGTGTTGCGCAACGGCCTCGGCCTGATTGGCGTGAGCGCGCCGGAGGACATGTAGTGGCCCGCAAGCAGGCACGCCGCGGCGGCAGCAAGGGCGGTCACGGGTTTCTGACCTTTTCGGCGGGCCTTGTCTGTGGCCTGATCCTCGCGACCCTGGCCTGGGTCGGCGGCTTTCTTCCCGGCGAGCGCGGCGACAGCGAAGTCGTCGTGCCGAGCGGTCAGGATGAACCGCCGATCGCCGACGGCGGCACGAGTGAGCGCTCGCGCAAGTACGATTTCTTCACCGTTCTGCCCGAACGAGAAGTAGTCGTGCCGCAGCGCGAGATCGAAGAGCGTGCGCGCGCCCGCGCGGACGATCAGCCGGAGGGCCCCTATCTCCTGCAGGTCGGCTCGTTCCGCTCCGAGAGCGACGCCGATGCCCTGCGCGCCCAGGTCACCCTGCTGGGCCTCGATACCCTGATCCAGACCGTCACCGTCGACGACGTGACCTGGCACCGCGTCCGGGTCGGTCCCTTCGACAGCGCACGCGCCGCCGACGGCGCCCGTCGTCGACTGGTGGAGAACGGCCACGAGCCGATGGTCCTGAGCGGCGGCTGAGGCCGTTCGCGTCAAGCCAGCGCCAGGCGGGCGATCACGCGATGACCGAGCAATGAACGCGCCCGCCCTGATCCTGCCCGGCGGCGGGGCCCGAGGTGCTTATCAGGTCGGCGTTCTGAAGGCCCTGGGTGAGATCCTACCGGGCGCGTCGACGCCGTTCCCGATCATTGCCGGAACCTCGGCCGGCGCGATCAACGCCGCGGTGCTGGCCTCCCATGCGAGCGACTTCCGCCACGGTGTCGGCCGGCTCGAGCATTTCTGGGGTCAGCTCCGCTGCCATCAGGTCTATCGCACCGGCTGGCTGCACAACCTGACCACGGGCCTGCACTGGCTCGCGGCGATGACGCTGGGGGGGCTCGGCGTGGCCAATCCGCGCGCTCTGCTCGACAACCAGCCTCTGGGCGAAATGCTGAAGCGCGAACTTCGACCCGACGGCATCCGCGACGCGCTCGAGTCCGATACGCTTCGCGCGCTGCTGATCACCGCATCGGGCTACGCCACGGCCCGCGCCATGACCTTCTTCCAGGCCTCTGCGTCGCAGCAGGGCTGGTCGGCCGGCAAGCGCCACGGTAAGCCCGCCGAGATCCGTGCCGAGCACCTGCTCGCCAGCGCCGCGCTGCCGCTCCTGTTCCCGGCCCAGCGCCTGGGCCACGAGTTCTACGGCGACGGCGGCATGCGCCATACGGCCCCTCTGAGTCCACCGATCCGGATGGGCGCCGATCGCATTCTGATCATCGGCACGCGCGACGAGCGTCCGGACCCCGAGCCGGTCAGCGACAGCGGCTATCCGAGTCTCGGTGACATCGGCGGCTACCTGCTCGACGTGATCTTCATGGATCACCTCGAAAACGACCTCAAGCGTCTCGAGCGCATCAATCGCCTGCTCGAACAACTCGGCGAACCGGCTCGCGCCCGCACCGGCCTGCGCCGCATCCGCTGCGAGGTCATCAAGCCGTCCCGGGACCTGCGCGAAATCGCCAACCGCCACCTCCACCGCGTCCCGGCCAGCGTCCGCACCCTGCTGCGCGGCATCGGCGCCTGGGGCCCCGGCCGTCTGCCCAGCTACCTGCTGTTCGAAGCCGAGTTCTGCCGCGAACTGATCGAACTCGGCTACGCCGATGGCCTGGCGTCCGCAGAAGAAGTTCGAACACTGCTGAGCTGACTCCGGAACGGCTACTGGAAATCGGGAGATTCCCTGCCCACCAGGGGTAGGGAGACAGCGCAACCTCCGGGAGACAGAACAGGCGCCACCGCGTTCCGGCTTCACTTGTTCGAGCAAGCTCGAATCGGCAAAGCCTGCGTACCTGCACTGCAGATGAATGCGCCCCGGCTCGCTGGAAGTGACAGCGTGTTTGACGGGGTACGCCAGGGCAGAACTCGATTCAAGGACGGGAATACATGTCGAAGCCATGGGGTCCACCTCGCCTCGGAAAGTCGAACAGGCCCGCGAAACGGTAGCGTAAGAAACTTAGAAATGGTAGTGTTCAGCGTCGCGAAATGGTAGTGTAGAGCCGCCGGTCCGAACGAAAGAGCAGCCGACCGTGAGTCCGAATCAAGATCATTTCACCCCAGTGCGCCGATACCGCGAGCGAATAGTCGACTCCGAACTCGACGAATTACTGCCCCAATTGCCCGCTATTGCCCTGGAGGGGCCAAAAGGCGTCGGCAAGACGGAAACGGCGCGACGTCGGGCGACAACGGTTTACGAGCTTGATGAACCGGCTCGAAGAGCAATCATCGAGGCGGACCCATCGCGGGTGTTGATCGGCGATCCGCCGCGCCTGGTCGACGAGTGGCAGCGAGTGCCGGAGAGCTGGGACCTTGTCCGCCGGGCTGTCGACGCCGGCTGCCCACCGTCCAGCTTCCTGTTGACGGGTTCAGCAAGCCCACCTCATACGGCGACCCACTCCGGCGCCGGTCGAATCGTCACGCTCCGGATGAGGCCGTTGTCTCTGGCCGAGCGCGAGCTCGCCAGGCCCACAGTCAGCCTGGGTTCGCTGCTTGCCGACACCGCACCGTCGCTGACGGGCCGATGTGAACTCGGGTTGCAGGACTATATCGACGAAATCCTCCGATCGGGCTTCCCGGGCTTGCGCGCTTACTCAGGCCGCGCTTTGCGCGCCCAGCTCGACGGTTATCTGCACCGAATCGTTGATCGGGATTTCAAGGAACAGGGGCTGAATGTCCGCCGTCCAGAGGCGCTCAAGCGCTGGTTGGTAGCCTACGCTGCGGCGACGGCAACTTCGGCCAGCTTCGAAGCGATCAGGGATGCGGCAACCGGCGGCGAGGGCGACAAGCCGGCAAAGACCACGACCCAGCCATGGCACGACGCGCTGGTCGGGCTATGGGTTGTCGATCCGGTTCCGGCCTGGTTGCCAACGCAAAACGACCTTCGCCGGCTGGCCCAATCGCCAAAGCATCATCTGGCCGATCCGGCCCTGTCGGCCCGCCTGCTCGGTCTGGATGCTGCTGCATTAGTGGACGGGAGCGAAATCGGACCAAGAGTCGGTAGCGGTGGACACGTCCTGGGTCGATTATTCGAGTCCCTGGTGACCCTGAGCTTGCGGGTCTACGCCCAGGCGCATGAGGCGCAGGTCAAACATCTTCGGCTCCACGGTGGTGAGCATGAAATCGACCTCATTGTCGAGCGAGCTGACAGACGAGTGCTGGCGATCGAAGTCAAGCTGGGCCGAACGGTTGACGATGGGGACGTCAAACATCTTTTGTGGCTCAAGGAGCGACTCGGGCACCAGTTGATCGATGCCATCGTCGTTCACACCGGTCCAGAAGCTTATCGGCGACAGGATGGAGTCGGAGTCGTACCGGCAGCATTGCTGAAGGAATGAAGCAGGTCAACAGTTGATCGCCCCCTCATGCTCGAGCAGCCAGCGTTTGCGTTCGAGGCCGCCGGCGTAGCCGGTCAGTGAGCCGTCCTTGCCGATGACGCGGTGGCAGGGGATCACGATCGCGATGCGGTTCATGCCGTTGGCCCGGGCGACGGCGCGGACGGCCTGCGGGTTGCCGATGCGCTCGGCCTGCTCACCGTAGCTGGCGGTCTGCCCGAACGGAATGGCTTGCAGCGCTTGCCAGACCTCTCGCTGGAAGTCGGTGCCGGGTGTGTGCAGGGTCAGCTCGAAGCGGGTGCGCTGTCCGCGAAAGTATTCGTCCAGCTCGACTTGCGCCTGCTGCGTATGCGCATTGCTGCCGTAGGCGATCCGGGTGCCGAGGCGCTTCTGCAGATCGGCGAATTCGGTCTCGAGCATGCGACGGTCGGTGAACTCGAGCAGGCACAGGCCCTGATCCGTTGCCGCGGCGAACATCGGCCCGAGCGGCGTGTCGAATCTTTCCATCAGAATCGGGGGCCGAGCCTTGTCCATTGACGGTGCCGTTCCGCGCTGTTTGCGGAAAGCGTAGCCGAAACCGGACAGGGACTCGAAACCGCTGTCCAGGGCGGTGTCCGTGGCCCGTTTGCCCGACTGCAGCTCTCGGCAGGCCTGATTGATCCGCAGCATCCGGTGGTAGGCCTGGAAGGTCATGCCGTAGTGTTTCTTGAACCAGGCCCGCAGCACCGGCGGTCTGATGCCGTGCGCGCGCAGCGCGACGTCGGTCAGGCGGGTTTTCGGATTCTCCCGGACCAGGGCCAGGGCACGGGCCGCGTCATCGATCAGGTCGCTGACCGGTTCGTCCGGCCGGCAGACCTTGCACGGCCGATAGCCGGCGGCCAGCGCACTCTTCAGGCTGGCGAAGAACTCGGCGTTCTCGCGCTTCGGCTTGCGAGCCCGGCAGGTCGACACGCAGCAGATTCCCGTGGTCCGGACGCCGACGATGAAGCTGCCGAGGTAGGCCGGATCGCGCCGGAGGAGGGCGTCGTAGAATTCATCGTCGCGGGATCTCGGGGCGCGATCTTCGGTCATGGATCGGAGCGTGGCAGTCATGGCTAATCCGCAAAGGTGCTGGCAATCGACAGCCTAAGCGCAAGCGGCAGACTCGACAACCGAAAACTGCGCGACCATTCTTTTTCCGGCAAGATCAGGCTTTGGAGGGAGGCCGTAGCCCGCGTGAAAAAAGCCCCGGACGTTGCCGGGGCTTCGGTCGATGGTCAGGCTGTCGCCTTTACCACTGCGGGGTCAGGGGGTCGATCTGTTCCCAATTGCCCTGCATGCCGTGGTGGTTGAAGCTCGGGTCGTCGGTGCCAACGTAATTTCCCAGATTGTCCTGGTACCAGTAGTCGTATTGCCCGTCGTGCGTGACCTGCTGGCCCGAGTACGGGTCGTGGAAGGTCGTGGTTTCGTGAATGCTGTCGATGAAGGCATCCTGACCGTCGTAGTCACTGCCGGCCGGGCGGGTCGGTGTGCTGCGCAGATTGCCCATGAAGCTGTTGAAACTGCGATCCTGCATGGCCGAGGCCTCCGCGATGCCGCGCTGATGCGTATCGAACGCCACCTGGTTGCCGTGTCTGCGGGCTTGATACGCTTGCCGGCCTTCCGGGGTTGACGCCTCCCAGTTGCGCTGAGCGACGTAGGCCTGCAGGTTGGCCTGGATCTGCTGCGCCGGGCGATAGTCCTGGTGGTCGGTGCGGTAGTAGTACTCCCACATGACCGACTGGAAGGCCTGGTAAGCAGCCGGATCGGTCAGCTGGCCCGGGTTCTGCGCCAGCTGCTCCAGATAGCCGTAGATCTGCTGGTGATACTGCATTTCGTACTGGACCGTCTGGTACAGATTGGGATCGCCGCCCATCTGCGCGATGTCGAGCATCGACTGCGAGGTGGAGTACTTGATCTGGACGATCTGGGCGGACTGCTGGATCTCGGCCATGAAACGCTGGGCGTGCTGAGCCATCGCGGTGCTGGCGGTCAACATCGCGGCCAGGATGAAGAAGAAGGTCTTGGTTTTCATGCGTTCGCTCCGGTGGGTGATGTTCGGGGCCATGATCGGCCGTCACCCCTATACGCGCCACCCGGCGAAAAATCGGCTCTCGATCATTGCGAATCGACGGTCCGTTCGGAGGATGGAGGATCGGGAGCGCTACTACCCGCGCTCGTCTGCCCGTCCGGGCGGGCGCCGACTCTTCCCGCTCAGTCCAGCCAATTCTCTACGGCAAGGCCCGGGACACGGTTGAACTCACGCAGGTTGGCGGTCACGACGGTCAGACGCTTCGAGCGAGCCTGCGCGGCGATCAGCAGATCGTTCGGTCCGATCAGCTGTCCCCGCCGCGTCAGATGGTCGCGAATGGCTGCATAGTCGCCGTCCGCGTCGGGCTCGAAAGGCAGGACCGGGATAGAGGCAAGAAGGCCCGCAACGTTCTTTTTCAACTGATCTGATCCGGATTTCAGCGCGCCGTAGCGAAGCTCGGCCGCCACGATGATGCTTGTACCGATACGGTCCTCACCCACACTTTCGATCCGTTCGGCCACGCGGCCATGCGGTTGGCGAAGCAGGTCCGAAAGAATGTTGGTATCGAGCAGGTAACGCAATGCACCCGTCACGACGGGCCGTTGAACGTTTCCGCGGCTTCGAGCTCCGGCAAGTCTTCGTCCACGTCGGGAAAGGCCTGATCATGGGGTTCGAGCGTAGCAAGGAATTCCAGCAGTCGACCTTTCTTGACCGGCTGGATGATGAGGCGATTGCCTTCCTGCTGAATAATGGCTTCGTCGCCTTCGAGCTCCAGGTCCCGGGGAATGCGAAGGGCTTGGTTGCGTCCGTTGCGGAAGAGCTTGACTCGGCGAGTAGTCGTCATGAGAGCCTCGAGTTTGCTTGCATAGGCCGCAGCATATACTCCCCCGCCGTGATCGTCAATCAGGTCCATCTGATCACAAGAACAAGATCACGATCCACCATGACCTACGGCACGCGCGCAAGCCCGGACGCTTTGCTAGTTTGAAACTCCTCGGATTTCAGCAACACTCCGGACTGTCCAGATGCTCCAAGCCTTGCCCGCCGCGATCCCGGATCCGGCGGGCTTTTTTGGCTCTTTTTGATGTCCTGATGTCTCAGAAAGAGATGCTATGATGCCTGAATGCGGACGACTCTGACGATCGATGATGACCTGGCCCATCAACTCAAGCAGCGGGCCCAGGAAACCGATCGCCCGTTCAAGGAGGTGGTCAACGAGGTCTTGCGTGCCGGGCTGGAGAAGACGCAGACCCGGCCCAGCCGCCGTCCCTACCGAAACCGAACGGTTTCGATGGGGCAGGCTCGTTCGGGACTCGATCTCGACAAGGCGCTGGCCCTGGCCGGGGCGCTCGAAGACGAAGAGCTGGCCCGGAAGCTCGAACAGCGCAAGTGATCGTTCCCGACGTCAATCTGCTGGTCTACGCGATCAACGCCGATGCGCCGCAGCATGAAAGAGCGCGAGTCTGGTGGGATGAAGCGCTTTCGGGCAGCGAAACGGTCGGGATGCCGTGGTTGGTGATTACTTCATTCTTGCGCTTGACCACCCATTCCCGAGTGTTCCGGAGCCCGATGACGTCCAATCAGGCCCTGGCGTTCACCACGAGCTGGCTGGCCCAGCCCTGCGTCGAGGCGATCGCTCCCGGAGACCGCCACTGGCTGGTTCTGTCGCAGCTGCTTCGTGACTCCGGCACGGCCGGTAACCTCACCAACGATGCGCATCTTGCCGCGATCGCGATCGAGCACGATGCCTGCCTGCACAGCGCCGACAACGACTTTCTCCGCTTTCCCGGCCTGAAGCACCACAATCCGCTCGCCCCTCACGCCCGGCCGGGGGCACCTGCAGGATTGTAGGTAATTTCTGGAAGACGTCCATAACATGCGAAAAAATATTGTTTTATCACTGCTGATCGGCCTGGCCGCCTGCACCCCGACGCCGGAACCGGTGACCGAACCCTGGCTGGACGGCATCGACCTGGCCGCCTACCTCGACTGCGCGCGCGAGCAGGACGTCACCCTGCTGCAGGCTCACCGCGCCGGCGATCGCCCGGGCGCGGCCGAGAACAGCCTCAGCGCGATCGAAGCCTCCCTGGCCGATGGCGCGGTGTTCATCGAAATCGACGTGGCGCGGACCGCCGACGGTGTGCTGGTGCTCCTGCACGATCGAACGCTCGAGCGCACGACCACCGGGCGGGGACGGGTCATCGATATCTCGTCGGCAGATTTCACCTCGCTCCGCCTGCGAGACGTCAACGGCAGACGCCTGACCAAAGCACCGCCGACGCTCGAGGCCGCACTGGCCGCACTCGACGGGCGCGGGATCGCCCAGATCGATCTCAAGGGCGTCGACATCAGAACCATCGCCGAGGCGATCGAACGTGCCGAGGCCACCGACCGCAGCATCGTGATCACCTATTCGATCAACGACGCCATCGAGCTGCATCGCGCCCTGCCGGAAGTCATGTTTTCGGTCGGAATCGACGAGCCGCGCGACCTGGAACGTCTGGCCCGGGCCGGCGTCGACCTGAGCCGCGTCCAGGCCTGGCTCGGCACCGGCACCGGCAACCCTCCGCTCGATGCAGCACTTGCAGAGCGAGCGATCGAAACCAGCTACGGCGACTTTCGCGGAGAGCGCGAGGGTACCGTCAACTATCGACTGCTGGCCGCCAACGGCGCCGAAGTGATCAGCGTGGACGACGTTCCGGCCGCTGCCGCCGCACTGGACGCGAGAGCACGGGCGCGGGCGTTGCTGGCGGCCTGCCCGGCGGCACTCCCCGACGCATAGCGACTGCTCTCACAAGTCCGCCTGGATCAGAGGATCAATCTCCGTACTGGAGGCTCATCGCGCCGGCCCGGCCACTGATCTTCTATCGCTCGCTGATCTCGACCGCGATCCTGACCAGGGCCGTGTCGACGGTCACGCAGGGAAAGGCCTTGAACTGCTCGATCCACTCCATCGCCTTCTCAGGTGACCGGGGCTGTCCGGATTTCTGTGTGACGGGGGCGAAACGGACCGACTCGCCGGACCTACAGATCCCATGACTCCTGGCACAGGCAGGCGTCGTCGCGTTCACCCAGGATTGGGGTGGGCCACACGAGCAGACCGCCATGGAATCCTTCGACCGAATGCGCATTGGCCTGACCCTACTCATCACACTGGGCATCTGGAGCCTTCTGCTCTGGCAGCATCTTCACGACGGGGTCCCGTCCCACCATCTCCTGGCCGATCCGACCCTGCCGGAAGTTTCCAACTGGCACGGTGCCGTGCTGCTGCCCGTTCTGACCTGGGGACTCTTGAGCCTCACCCGGCGCCGGCTAGTGGCAACGGGCACCGGTCTCGGCTCGGTCGTCATCGCCCTGATCGCCGGAATTGCCTACGGCGCGGCGATGACCATTACCTATTTCGGAGGCCAGGACTCCGTCACCGGTTATCTGTTCTTCGGCCTGGTACCACTGGCCCTGGTCCTGCCGGTGTATCGACCGGAATGCCTGCTCGGCTTCATCCTGGGTATGAGCATCGGATTCGGAGCCGTTCTGCCAACCCTTTTCGGCACGGTTATGGCCGTGGCGACCTTCGCTATCCACCGCGGCATCAGCCTGCCGCTTCAGCGGCTGGTCGGCTTGCGCAACCGCCCAGGCCGCCAGAGCTCGCCGTAGGGACGGATGGCCTGGATGCGTTCGGGATCGTCAAATGGCCGATACGACTTGCGAACAATGCACGGCGATAGCCGGCTGATCCAATCTGGGCGGGCAACGCCACGCAGGAGCAGAGTTGTTGATGATCTCTCTGGATTCCGGATCAATCGAACCGAAAATACACGAACAGCCGTCCGTGGTTCTTCGAGTCCTTGTCCACGCGATGATAGAGCGCCTTGATGTCCGGGCGCTGCAGAAACCTCAGCACCCGCTTCTTGAGCTGTCCCGAACCCTTGCCCGGAATGATCTCCACTTCCCGAATCCGTTTCTCGACCGCCTCGCGGACCACCCGCTCCAGCTCGCGATCGATCTCGGCCCCTCGGTTGAAGATATCGTGCAGGTCGAGCTTCAGTCTGGCCACGGGATTTAAGTCTCTTTATCGGGCAGGCTGAGCGAGCTTGGCGAAGTCTGTTCAAGAGAAACGACAAGGCTCTGATGCACCCATTCTCACATTGTCATCGCTGACGGCCCTGAGCTTGTCCTCCTGGACGCCCCTGAACTTGTCATCGCGGACGCTCCTGAGCTTGTCCTCCTGGACGTCCCTGAACTTGTCCACCCGGACGTCCAGAAACTTGTCATCGCGGACGCCCCTGAACTTGTCCTCCTGGACGCTCCTGAGCTTGTCCACCCGGACGTCCAGAAACTTGTCATCCCGGACGTCCAGAAACTTGTCATCCCGGACTTGATCCGGGATCTCCAACGATCCGTTGGCCATTCCGCAAGCAAACAGCACGGTGGGTGCCGGTGCCGGCTCTGAGATCCCGGCCCTTCGCTGCGCTGCGGCCGGGACGACAGAAGGCTGTTGCACCTGGCCAGTCACGCGCTGAGCAGGAAAACCCCGGACCAGGTCCGGGGCCTTCCCATCGACAAGCGAGCTGGCTTCGATGGGCCGCTGCGGGGCCACGAGTTCGGCATGGGCTCAGTAGTGGAACCGGCACTGCGCGATCAGGATCCTGCTCTTCTCGACGGTATACACCAGTCGATGTTCCCGGTCGATCCGACGTGACCGGAAACCGGCCCAGTTACCCCTCAGCGGTTCTGGTTTGCCGATGCCCTCGAAAGGATCGCGCTGGATGTCCCGAATCAATTCGTTGATGCGCTCGAGTTTATTCAGGTCGGTCTGCTGCCAGTAAAGATAATCATCCCAGGCGTGCGCGTGGAAGCAGAGTGTCACTCGATGAGTTCGCGCCTTTCACCCTCGCCCCGTCGCAAATCCTCGATCGCCCCAGTCAGCCGCGCCGCATTTCGGGGGCTGGACATCAAATAGAGCGTTTCCTCGATCGACGCGTAGTCTTCGGCCGAAAGCAGGACCGCACCCTTGCCCTTCTGGCGTGTAATGTAAAGGGGGGCATGATCTTCATTGACCTGGTCCATGGCGCTGGCGAGGCGGCGGCGCAGATCGGTGTAACTGATGGTCGACATGCCGGCATTATCATGTACAGAAATCTGTACGTCAATGGTTGGAGCCTGCTGCGCCCGTTGCAACCAGTTCTGGAATTTATTGGAGGACAAAAGATGCAAACAAGCGATTACGTCTCGACCCTGTTCGATGCAAAGACGAACCCCGACAAGGTCACCGTGGCCTTCACCATGGCGTTCAAAGCGGTGAGCAAAGGGTATTCAGCCACCGTGATTCTGATGGCCGCCGGCGTCCACATGGGCAAGACCGGCTATGCCGACGACATGGACATCGGCGAGCCGTTCCGCCCGGTGGCTGACTTGATGAAGGACTACCTCGACAACGGTGGAAAGATCGTCGTGTGCAGTTCCTGCATGGAACACAACGGCGTGACTCGGGAGCAACTCGACCCGCGTTTCGAAGTCATCACCGCCGACGGGGTGATCGACCTGGTCATGAACGCCAGGGGCAATATGCAGATCACCTGATCACCGATTCGCCCCCTTCCATTCCCTGTCATCCCGGCCCCCGAGCCGGGATCACCTTCCGCCATCACAACGCCCCGGCCATTGCACCCCCGGAAGGCACGCCGGAGAATCCCATGCATCACAACCAGGCCGATGGATGTCTACCGCTGATCGTCCCGCCGCGCGCAATCAGATCCCGATCAGGACAAACGCCACCACGAACTGCAGGAAGCGAAAGACGAAGTGCGCCAGGTACAGGCCCAGGACAAACGCCGGCGTCGACAACAATGCACGCCACCAGCTCAGCTCGAAGGCCGATCGGAGCATGAAGGGCAGATAAAGGAGCGGGACCATGAACAGCAGGAGAGCGCCGATCCGCATCGCTCCGGGTATCAGGCCATTGAAGCTGGCCGCGATCGGCGTCAGCAGCAATTCCATCACCGTCCAGTAAAGCATCAGGAAGGCGAAGTAGTGCAGGCAGGCAACCACGTGGTCAGCGTAGAAGAAGCGTTTGTCGATGGTCAGCAGCAGGCTCGCGAGCGCGAGCAGGGGGACATGGATGATCACCATCAGCTTGGCGAGCTCGGCAATCCGGAGTGCGTACTTGTCGGACAGGGCCTCGAAGCTCCCGCCCGTGCTCGCGAGAACCGCGTCGACCCAGGGGGCGATCAACGGACTGTAAGGCTGCAGCGCATACTGCTCGAGCAGACTCAGGCTGAAATCGCTCAGCGGTGGCGCGAGGAAGAACACCAGATTCGCAAGCAGGAACAGCGCGACCGGCGACAGATAGCTGCGGCGGCGACCGAAGCGATACTCACGGCTGAGAAAGCCCGGCCGCAGGACCAGCGCGATCAGTGTGCGCCAGAGCCGACCGTCGAGATCGGTGACTTTCGCGAGGCTCTTGCGGATCAGAAAGGGCAGGCGGCGGGCATCGAGCCCCAGAACCTCCTGCCCGCAAGCCGAGCAGTAGTGGTGATCGGCGCCAAGCCGCTGACCGCAATTCGCACAGGTGCCCGGGCTCATCCGCCGCCGGATTCCTTCTTTCTGGTCCAGGTCCGTTTCAGTTTACCGATCCATTTTTCCGTGGCCTGCGAGGCTGCGGGCAACCAGCGTACCGAGGGTCAGGAACCTGCCTGAGGCCGCGCCACGAAGCGCCGCATCAGGCCGCGCTCCCGAAACGAGTCGGAATCGATCACGAACCCGGCCCGCTCCACCGTCCCGACGGTATCGCGATTCGGGTGGCAGCCGCCGGTGAAGGTCGTCCAGGCCGGCTGGATCCGGTCCAGCACCCGCGCCCAGAATCGGGAGCGGGCCTGGACATGCTCGAGCATCAGCAGCTGGCCGCCCGGCCGAAGGACCCGCTTGATCTCTTTCAGTCCACGGTCGGCATCCGGCACGCTGCAGAAAACCAGCGACGACACGACGAAGTCGAAGCTGTCGTCGGCAAACGGAACGGCCTCGACCGAGGCGCAGACCAGCCGGGCCTCGTGCCGGCGGCGCTGCGCCCGGTACAGCGAGCTGAAATTCAGATCCAGCGCGAACAGCTCGACCCCCTTGGCATAGTCCGGCAAGCCCCGGCCCGTTCCGCAGCCCACCTCCAGCACCCGCCCGTCCGCTTCGGCAACGAGGGCACAGCGCCAGCGCTCGATGCCCGGCGCCAGGGCCATCAGGAGGTCGTAGAGCCAGGGGATCTGTTCGATGCCGCGCATGGTGGTCAGCGTTCCTTCTCAAAGATCTCATTATCGAACAGACACAAGGATTCGGCACACTTGCCAACACCCCCGGCCGGTGTCATCCCGGACCCGATCCGGGATCCCCAACCCTCCATTGGCCGTGTCGCTAGGTACCGGCACAGTGCCATGGCCGCGCCTGAGATCCCGGCTCTCCGCTGCGCTCCGGCCGGGATGACAAAGTAGAAATGTGCCGTGTTTTGGCCGGGATGACAGGGCTGGGAATGTGTCTCGCTCCGGCCGGGCTGACAAAATATAAAGGTGCCGTGTTTTGGCCGGTTGGACAGAGCTGGGAATGTGTCTGGCTCCGGCCGGGATGACAGAGCTGGGAATGTGTCTCGCTCCGGCCGGAATGACAGGGCTGGGAATATGTCTCGCTCCGGCCGGGATGAAAGCGGAAGTTTGTCCAGCGTGCGCATCCTGCGCTCAGGCAGTCGATTCCGGCCGGCACCGCCACCGGCCTTTGTCGGCTGAATACAATGGGAGGATAAACGCTAGGGAGCCTCTGAATAACTCTGTGCGGAGCGCGTTTCAGTCGGAAAAGCCGCAGATCGTGTGGTGCGACCCGAGTGACAGTAGCCGTCGCTACGGCCGAGGGGCGCAACGCTCGAGATGCGGCTTTTCCGGCGAAACCCTGATGGGACGGGCCTTTCCGGGCGACCCGCTACGTTTCGGCTCGCTCATTTGGAACAACCAAACCACGCTCGCCGAAGCCACAGCCGGTCATCCCGGAAAGACTCCGTCGCGCCCGCACAGAGTTTTTCAGAGGCTCCCTAGGATTCGTATGCACTACAACCCGGCCGAATCACCCGACGCCGACCAATGGCTGTCTACCGACGAGGATGAGCGCCTCCATGCCGTCCAGCGCTTTGTCGCCGAACTGACCGGCAACGACATCGACGACTGCATTCTCGAAGCAGCGCCCATGCTGGTGGTCGAAAACCAGGTCGCCATGAACAAGCCCCCGAGCACCCGCGCCACGCTCGAGCGACTGCTGTCCGGCGGCGTCGATCGGACGACGGCCATCCGGGTGATGAGCGAGGTCATGGCCGACGCGCTGGCTCGGGCGATTTCAGGTGACCACGGCAGTGATTCAGATGAATTCGAGCAAGCCCTGCAGCAGCTCGATCCGGCACGGATTCTGGCCAGCCAGTCGGACGATGACGCGCCCCCGAATGCCCTGCACGGCGTGACCGACTTCAACGACACGCACAGGCAGGTGCTGATCGAATTCAGCCAACGGCACGCCGACGAAGAAGCCATGTCCTGGCCTGAAACCGCCGGTTTCCTGTTCGCGGTCCAGGCCTGCCCGGATCTGATCATGCCCTCGGAATGGACCGAAATCATTCAGGGTCAGGCGGTGTTCAACGACCTGGAAGAGGCACAAGCGGTGACCGAAGCGCGAATGGCGCTGATGAACTGGGTTTCGGACTGTATCCATCAGGGGCAGCCCGCGATCCCTGTCGACTGCAAGCCCGGCCCGGACCCCCTGCGCATTCTCGAAGCGGACAACAACTTCTCGCGCTGGTGCCGCGGCGTCACCGAAGGCCACCACTGGCTGGAACAGAGCTGGGAACAAGCCCTGACGATCGACAGCGACGATGATCGCGCGCTGAACATGGCCTGGATCCTGTTTGCGTTCTTCACGGATCGGTCGATGGCGGAGGAGGTGACCAAAGAAATCGCTGGGAACTCACCGAAGAACGCGCCGACCCTGGAAGAACAGGCCTGGAAATTCCACGGCCTGATCGAGCAGGCCGCAGTGGATTACGCCGATGTCGGTCTGACCTACCGCCAGACCCACTCCGCGCCACCGGCCCAACAGCCGGTTCGCTCCAGGAAGATCGGCCGGAACGAGCCCTGCCCCTGCGGCAGCGGCGTGAAATACAAGAAGTGTTGCGGTCGCCCGGGCGCTGGTCGCCCCCATTGACCCGTGAATCTGGATTGATGCCCTGGTTCACGTCGGCAGTCGCGCTGGCGTTCGTTGCCGCCGGGCGTCGTTCAGAACGTCGGGGACCATTCGAAGAAACTCGATCGGGCAGATTCCTGACGGTCATCGTGGCCATCGGCTACATCCTTGACATGTGAGGCCATTTCCAGCGATTGAATTCAACGACATCACTTCAGTTGAATGATGTCAACTGCTATTGGGCAACAAAGGAGAGTGTCCGAGTACCTCCGGGCACTCGCGATTCCAGGGGCCTGCCTGTTGACACAAGGAGGCCTTTCGCGTGAACCCTTGTCCCGATCGGGTCAATATCCCGCCTGCCGCTCTGCATCCGGCATACATTTACCGATCGGGACAAATTCTGCTAGGATTCAATTCTTCAACCTCAATTGTCCCGATCAGTAAAATGCATGAGCCACTTCTCTCATCTCGCCCTATCCGCAGTGCCGCCGATCTCGGCGCGGCCATCCGCCTTGCGCGCAAGGCGCAAGGACTGACCCTCGAGCAGCTCTCCGGTTTGAGTGGCCTGGGCGTGCGCTTTCTCTCCGAGCTGGAGCGCGGCAAAGCGACTGCCCAGCTCGGCAAGGCGCTGGAGGTCGCGAAGCTGCTGGGTATCAGCGTCCTGGCGGAAAGCCGCGCAGATTCTGAACCATGACGCGGGCAGAAGGCATCGATCGCCTGACTGTCTGGTTCGAGGATCGACAGGTCGGTGTGCTGTGGGCCGATCGTCAGGGCCGCATGGGCTTCCGATACGACGACGACTGGTTGGTTGCAGGCTTCGCGATCGGCCGTGTGCTGCCGCTGCGCCCTGAGCCGTTCAGCCCGGAGGCGGGCCAGGCGCATGCCTGGTTCGCCAACTTGCTGCCGGAAGGGCGCGCCCGGGAGCGTGTCGTCCGCAGCCTGGGCGTCAGCGACGATGACTTTGCATTGCTGCGCGAGATCGGCGGAGATTGTGCCGGGGCTTTGAGTCTGCTTGCCGGTGACCAGACCCCGACGAAGTATTCGGATGCACAGCCGCTCACCGACGAGGCGCTGGACCGCCTGCTGGCTCAACGTGGTCAGGGCCTGATGCAGCGGAGTGAGATTGATGACGAGCCGAGGCCGCGTCTCTCTCTGGCTGGCGCCCAGGCCAAGTGCCCGGTACTGATCGACAACGATCGTTTTCTGCTGCCGCTGGGCGCGACCCCTTCAACCCATATCCTGAAGTTCGAGCTCCCCGACTGGCGAAACGTGCCCGTGTACGAGTTGTTTCTGGCCCGCCTCGCGGCCGCCGTGGGGCTGCGCGTGCCGCACGTAGAAATGCGACAGCGCGCCGATAGGCGGTTTCTGATCGTCACCCGCTACGACCGAGTGTTGAGCGAGGGCCGCTGGCGGCGACTGCATCAGGAAGACTTCTGCCAGGTCGCGGGCCTGCGTGCCGCGCGCAAGTACGAGGCCGAAGGCGGCCCCGGCCTGGCCGAGGTCGCCATCCGGCTACGTGAACTCAGCGCCCGTCCGGCCGAGGATCTGCTGGCATTGATCCGCTGGCAGGTCTTCAACTGGCTGGCCGGCAACTCCGACGGCCACGCCAAGAACCTGTCACTGGTCCGAAAACCGAAAGCCGGCTGGCGCCTGGCACCATTCTACGACCTGGTCTGCACCCGCGCCTGGCCCGGCCTGGACCGCAGGCTGGCCATGGCCATCGGCGGCGAAGCGGACCCCGGCCGCATCGATCAGCGCCACTGGGAGCAATGCGCCAAAGACCTCGGCATGCGCCCCCGCTTCCTCCTGGGCGAGGTCCGCCGACTCGTCGATGCGATCGAAGAAGCGCTCCCGACCGTTCCCCGCAGGATGGAAGCCGATCACGGCCCCCTGCCGATGCTGCAGCAGCCCGTTGCCGTGGTGCGTCAACAGATTCGGTTGGCTCGAAATATCCTCACTTGAGTGCTTCGAACAACCTGGCGTACGGATAAGCAAGGCTGCGCGAGAGAAAGGGCCGGTCCGCTGTCCCGGATGACGCACTCAAACACTACGCTCAAGCTTTTCACGTACGGCGTTGACTGCTGGTTCGGCGGCGGGTTCGTCCTGCAGGAGTCGATCGGCGACAGGTTGGAGTGAACCCAGCACCCGTTCCCGCATATCGTCGAGAAGCCGCCGCGTGAATCGGCGGCTCAGCCCCATCTGATTTTGACCACAGTCGAGCCAGTGCTCGTCGTCGACGGTGTCCACCCGCTTCGCGTCGCCGATGATCAAAGCCAGCTCTCGCTCGAGCTCGACTTCGGCGACCGGTTCCCGTTGCCAGCCGGCGTCACCGCCCTCGCGCATCCGGATGCCGGCCGTGCAGAACACACCGTACAAGGGTGCAATGCGGGTTGTTCCTTCGATGTGCAGCAGCGCATGGTTCTTCAGGTGTGCATCGGCATTCATGAGCAGACCGTTCAGCATCACAGCGCTGAACAGCGCCTGCTTCTCCAACGCCGGGACCAGTCGGCCCTCTGAGCCGAGGCGATCGATCAACGCGGTGCATCGCGCCAGGAGGGTCTGGTCCGGTCGCGATGTCGTTCGACCTTCGTACTTGCTGCTCGGTGCCAGACCAAGGGCCTGGCAGAGGTCTTCCTGGTGCAGCCGGCGAACAAGGTCTCCATCGCGGACCCGGTCGAATCGACGAACGCGCAGGCAGCGACGCCAGGGTGACACCGACGCGACTCGGTCGCATCCCAGAACGGCGCGAGCGAGTTCCATGCAGTACCACTCGATATGCACGGTGTTTGGCAATGCGCGGCGAACGGCAGGCTTGATGATGTCGGTCGACGGCGCGCCGTCCTCCGGAATGAAGGGGCAATCGCTGTCATCGAAATACAAGGCAGCCTTCGGCTGAGCGCCGGCGAGCGACAGTCGGACTCTCCCATGCGGCTCGCTTATCAACGGCTGACTGTCACGAAACTCGAGCCAGCGCTCGAAGTCGGCGTCCGACAGCGCGCGATAGCCTGGGCCCATGTCGGCTGGGCTCTCGCCGGCCGGAAGCAGGATCAGCGCGCCCGCGCACTCCCGCCCGATGGCGCCGAGTAACCCGAAGGAGTCGTTCGGATCCAGCCCATGCTGCCGCGCTATGCGACCCCGGATGGCGGGGTGCTCTGGCAGCAGATTGTCGAGAAAATGGAACGCGGCCCACGGTGAGGCGGGCGCACCGCCCGGCGGCAGCGATGCAGACAGTAACCGATCGTGATTTGCGTCCGAGGAGCGAAACTCGACCTGTCGCGACGCGACCTCGATGAAAGTGCCGGCGACCGTGCCGTCATCCCACCACGCATCCAGTGCCCGCTCGGTCATCCCTGAACGACATCCAACGAGAGCGCAATGCCGAGTCCGGCGAGCACCTGGAGTACCTTACCGAGCTGCACGGTGGACTTTCCGAACTCGAGTTCCCGGAGGAATCGCTCGCCCACGCCGCAAAGGCCGGCCGCCTCGATCTGCGTCAGGCCCAACGACTTGCGCCGCTGCCGCACGATTTTGCCGAACTGCGTTGTCGTCATCATAAAAATCAACCCGAACGGTACGTATCTGCAGCTTACGACTCCATCGACCTTAAATCAACCCGATCAGGTTGATTTTGGTTTGATTCTGACTTGCGGGGCAAATTCATCCCGATCGGGATGATTACCTCCCGGCCGCTCCACCGCAGCCTCGAGAATCTCGAGATTCGGGTTCCGCGCTCTATGCATGGTTCGTCAATCGCTTTTCGAGTTCACGGGTTGCCAGCTTTCGCTCGCGTGCTCGCCCGCCGCGAATGGCATCGACCAGCACCAGCAACTCGTAGAGATTCTGATCCTCCCGCGCCGCTCCCGGCGCGAGCTTGTAGAGCGGTGAGAACGCCATGCCGCGAACCGCGCCTTCCGGGTCCGGCCAAACCGGCGGTGGTTCCGAAGAGGGCGCAAAGTGCTCCTCCAGGGGCGGAGCGGCATGCGACGTGGGCATGCCGCGGGTCATCTCACCACGCTCCGGAACGAACGCGTACTTGACGCCGTGGACCAGGAACTCCTCCAGGTTTCGGAGATTCGGAACCACATCTTCGCCCCGGCGAACCGCCAGCTGCGCCGCCAGCGCCCGCTTTACCGCCGAGTGCAGCTGCGAGGGGCTCATCCCCAGTTGAACGGCAAGCCAGGCGTAAGACCAGGACCGGTCGCCCAGCGCGACCAGCTTGAGAAGGACAAGCACATCCTGCGGTTTCAGGCTCATAGGGCATTCTATGTTCTAGATTCTAGAATATAGAATATAGAATAATATCAGAAATCTACAGCTGCCCGGTTTCTTCGGGTCATTTCTCGATACCCCAACGGGCAATCCCCCGCGACCCCGCTGTAGGCGACACGCCCTGTCGCTTGCAGGTACTACCTTCGAATCCCTGTTCGGAATCTTGTGGAGTCGGGTCATGCAGGAAGGTAGTCGTGCCGTGCTGAAGGCGACGGGAGAAACCGTCGTCGTCATCAGCTCGATCGGCAATCGACGCTACCTGGTCAGGCTGCCGCCGCAGCAGCGATGGCACCGGCCCCGCTATCAGGAAATCCACGAAGAAAGACTGAGTCTTGCAGGCCAATAGCGGCGGTAGGTGCCGTGTTGGGGGCTGATCCGGCGGCCGCGAATCGCGCGCCGCCGGATCTCTTTGTTCAGTCCAGGCGCATCGAATTCTCGATCTGCTGAATCCCCGCTCGCTTCCTGACGACCGAAAAGTCACCCGGCGCCACAACATCGCCGTCAACGGCCCCCTCCTCACCAACGACGACGCCACCCTGCGCCAGGCGGCGATCGACGGCACGGGCATCGTTCGAATGCCGAAGCTGTTTCTGAGCGACGCCCTGGAGGAAGGGCGGCTGGTTCAGATCTGGCCGGATGGTGCAGCGCCGTCGGTGACCCTGCGGGTGGTCTATCCGTCAAGATGGGAATTACCGGCAAAGGTGCGAGTGTGGATCGATTATTCGGCGGAGTGGCAAACAGGGGTGCTTGAACCATCGCCCTGATCCAGACCCGCGACATGGATGTCGTTCCCGGGATCGACGACCCGAAAACTGGTGGGCTGATCGTCAGGCCGCCCGTCGCGCAACGATGAAGGAGCGCACCATCAGCGCCAGCACGGTCCCGCAGAGCGCCAGCATGCCGAGGTTGACCGAAAGCGCCAGCGCACTCATGTCGGCGGCGCGGATGGCCAGGGCAGCGGCCGGTGCCAGAGCACCAAGAAGGGCGACGACCGCCGCACCGTGCATCAGGTGCCGCCGGGCCTGCCCGAAGATCAGCGAAAGGCCGGCGAGGAGCGCGAGCAGCAGGCCGGGAAAGGCCGGCATCAGCGCGGTACGCGACCCGGACACGAAAAACGCACCCAGTCCGAGAGCGATCAGCAAAACGGCAAAGACGAGAGTCTGCTTGGGCATCATGGAAACGTTCCGGTTCGATAAGTTGAAGGTGAGCGTACACGCCTTCAGGTCAGGTCAATGTCGCCGCCGAATATCGCGTCGTCGATCCGGAAAGGGCCACGATCAGCGTCGAGCGCTTCATGTTCCCCGTGCCATCGATACGCTCAAGTCCCTGGTGGGCGGGAAAACCTGACATTACTGCCTATGGGCATACAGCGCGGCGGCATCCTGATGGGCGTCCCCGACTGTCGACAGCTGAGCTACCCCCAAGCGGCTTCGCTAGCGTCTGCAGCGTGGACAGTGTCAACGCCAACCTGACCTGTCCGGTTTTCAACGAAGTGAGATGTCCCCTATTCAGTGGTTAGGGGTGTCACTTCAGTTGGTGTCTGGGACCTCCTTCGGTACGCTCTGTGCAGTCCGAGCGATTCATCGAGGCGCAGCTCCGGCAATCTCAGGTGTCGCGACGGTGCCTGATGCCATCCGCCGACTGAAGAAACCCGATGCCACGAGAAAGCTCGGGCTTGTGCTGACATTCCTCGATCAGCATCCTTGCCAGGCGCATCGGATTGTCGATCTGCTGGATCCCCGCTCGCTTCCTGACAACCGAAAAGTCACCCGGCGCCAGACCATCCGGCGGTGCGATCGCATCCGGCCAGTCGGCGTCGAAGAAGTCGCGGAAAGCCGCTCTAACGCGCTGCCGGTCGAGATAGCCGAACCGCAGCTTGAACGTGAACCGTCGCATCGCCGCGGGATCGACCGCATCGAGCAGGTTGGTGGTGCAGGCAAACGGCAGGGGATGCGATTCCATCCAGGTCAGCATCTCGTTGACCGCGGTGACTTCCCAGCTGTGCCGCGCCCCGCGGCGGTCGCACAGAAAGGAATCCACCTCGTCGAATACGAGCACCTCGCCGGCCGCCCGGGCCCGCGCGAAGGCGCGCGCGATATTGGCCTCGGTACCGCCGACGAACATGCTCAGCAGATCGGAAGCGCGCTGACGATTCAGATCCATTCCCATATGCTCTGCGAGATAGCGGACCCAGGCGGACTTTCCTGTCCCCGGCGGGCCGTGGATGCAGACCGCGAAACGAGGGTCGCGAAGCTCGGTCAAGCGGGCGGTCAGTGCGGTGATGTCCGGATCGCTGCACACCAGCTCCGGGTTGAACGCGTCGGACGACGCGGGTTTCGTCGGAAGCGGCTTTCCGGCAACGCCCCGGCCGATCTGCAGGGCAACCCGTTCGATCGCGTCAGGCCCGCGACCCGAAATCCGGGCGGCTCGAACGGCCTGCGCCGCAATTCCCGGCGACACCGGCAGTTCAGCGCACCTCGAGGCCAGCGCTTCGCACTGCTCGAAGCCGTGCCGGGCCAGGGTGCGCGTCCAGACGCGCTGCCTCGACCGGCGCGTCGGCGACTGGATTTCCATCACGAAGCTGAAGCGGCGCATCACCGCCGCATCGATGTCCCCGATGCGATTACAGACCCAGATCATCGGCGCGGCCGCGTTCTCCAGCAGGCGGTGGAGAAACACCCGCGCGAGGCAGGGTTGATGTCGCAGCGACCCGAACGCGAGGCCGCCTGCTGATGCGCCGGCGGACCTCAGCAGGTCCTCGGCTTCGTCGATCAGCAGCAGCGCATCACCCTGGTCGCGCAGCAGGTGCTGCGCCATCCGGACGCTGCCCAGCCGTTCCTGGAGATTGGGCGAGCCACCCTGGTCATCGATTTCACCGAGGGCGTAGAGTTCGGTGTTCAGCCTTGCGGCGAGCGTTTGCGAGAATTCGGTCTTGCCCGTGCCGGGCGGACCGTGCAGCAGGACGCTGACGCCGCGCTGACCCTGCCTGAGCGCGCCGCCCAGCAAGTCGGCAAGAAACTCGGCGTCCTCGCCGAGATGCTCGAAGTCATCCCAATCCAGCGAGGATTGCGGCGGTCGTCCCAGGAGCAGCCGACGCGCATCGGCCGCTGTGCGCAGCGGCTGTGACAACAGGACACGGGTCGACGGGCTCGGTTCGGGAATGGAATCGATGCGCGGCATCCTTGCGCTGTCGAGCAATCCGTACTGGTTGAGCGGGCTCGTCGGCGCCAGCCGCCGCTCGATCGCCGCCACACCGTGACCGGATGCGATCGACAGAGCCCGCGCCGGGCGCGTGCCGTAGCGTTCCGCTATCCCGAGAAGATCACCGATCGGCGGAGACACTTCGCTCAGATAGCAAAACTCGAGTACCGCGAGCCCCGGAGCGTCGATGTCGAACAGTCGCCCGATCAGATCCAGTCGTCGTCGTGTTGCCGAGGGGTGCACACGACCCAGCGCACGCAGCTCCCTGTCGGCCAGGTCCTGCCAGCGCAGCGGGCCCAGCCCATCCGGCAGACTGTCTTCCGGCACCCATCCGGTCCGCCTGTCGTCCCCGTATCCGGCCTGCTGCCAGACATCGATATGACGACCCAGCGCGAACACGCTATCACTCTGACGGAACAGATCGTCCACTGCCGGATGGCGTGCCGGCAGATGGCGCAGCAGGTTGCGGATCATCGTCCACATCAATTTCAGTTCGTACTTCTGCATGGCCGCTGCCGTTCGAATGAGCGAAACAGCAGTCTGCGTGTCGACCGCGACAGAATCTGTCGCTGCCATGTCCGAGAATCGAAATTCGAAACCTGACAGCCGAAATCGCTCTGGGCTTGTGTACCCCGTCGTTAATCCTGTGACATTCAGAGTGTGACTGAGTCGACAAATCAAGGCGCGAACCGCAGTGAATGGCTAGCCCTTTGCAAGGTTCGCAACACGGGCTACGGCTACGCACGCAAGGCTTTATTCGCTGCGCGAAAATCGCCATGCGGCTTCGCCTGCCCTGAGTTGTCGACTCGGCCGCACTCCCGTAGGGCGAGCCGGAGAGCGCTGCCTTGCAGCGAAGCGCTCTCCGACTTGCTGAAAGTTACAGGATTGACGACGGGGTACACTGAACTCAGGCCGGGGAAAGGAGGGAAAGCCGACATGCCTGACACAACGCTGCGCCAGATCACCATGCTGAGCCTGGTACCGCGTCGCACCCCCGGAACCACGACCGAAACGTTGCGACAGGCGCTGGCGGACCGCGACTTCGACGTGAACCTGCGAACGATCCAGCGCGATCTGGTCAAGCTCTCCGCGTCCTTTCCGCTGATCTGCGACGAGGGCGACCCGCCGCGCTGGTACTGGGCCCCGCACGCGGAGTCGATCAACCTGCCGGGCCACGACTCGCTCTCGGCGCTGAGCTGGCAGTTGATCAGCAGCACCTGCAGCCGCTGCTGCCGCGCAGCCTCAGTCGCGAGATCCAGCCGCATTTCGATGCCGCCCGCGGCTTCCTCGAATCCATCGCGGCGGGCAACTTCCAACGCTGGACCCGGCGCGCGCGCATCCTTCCGCGCTCGATGCAGCTCACACCGCCCGAGATCTCGCCGGATGTCCTCGATGCGATCTACCAGGGCCTGCTCGAGCGACGCCAGGTCGAGGTGGACTACACCAACCGCAGCAGCGACGACGCGCGCCGGATGATCCTCCATCCGCTCGCGCTCGTGGTGCGCGATTCGGTCCACTACCTGCTTGCCACCGTGTGGGACTTCACCGACATCCGCCAGCTCGTCCTGCACCGGATGAGTGCCGCCCGCCTGCTCGATGCGCCGGCCACCGAGCCCGGGGACTTCGACCTGGACGACTACATCCGCCGGGGCGGTTTCGACTACTCCAGCGGCGAGAGCATCGATCTGGTCGCTCGCTTCGACGGCTACGCCGGCAAGGCCCTGCTCGAAACCCCGCTGACGCCGGAGCAGGCCCACGAAGTGCTCGACGACGGTCGCATCGAGGTCCGGGCGACGGTCGACGATTCCGAGCAGCTGCGCTGGTGGCTGATGGGCTTCGGCAGCGCCGTGGAAGTCGTCGCACCACAGAGCCTGCGCGAAGACATGCGAACGGAAGCCGAGGCGCTGCGCAAGCGCTACGAAGCATCATGAGTCGCCTCAGCAAATCCCGCTTCCTCGCCGGCCAGCAATGCGAACTGCGACTGTGGAACGAGATCCACCGCCGCGAACTCGCGACCCCCTGGGACGAAGCCCAGCTTGCCGTCTTCGACCGCGGCACCCGCATCGGCGAGCTGGCCTGCGCGCGCTATCCGGGCGGTGTGCTGGTCGGCTTCAAGCCCTGGGAAAGGGAGCAGGCCATCGCCGAGACTTTGCACTTGATGGCCGATCCGTCGATCCCCGCGATCTACGAAGCCGCCTTCGAACATCGGGGCCTGTACGTGCGCGTCGACATTCTCGTGCGTAATGGAACCAGCTGGGACCTGGTCGAAGTCAAGGCCTCGACCAAACCTGAAAAGGAGGTCTTCCAGCAGGACGTCGCCGTGCAGTACTGGACCCTGACCGGCGCCGGGCTGACGATCTCGCGTGCCGGCGTCCTGGTCCTGAATCGGGAATACGTCTACGCCGGCGGCGACTATGACCTCGACCAGCTGTTCCGCTTCGGTGATGCCACCGAGCACTGCATCAAGTCACTGGAAGCGGTCGAAGCCGACGTCGCACGCTTCCAGACCATGATCGAAGCCGGTGCGCCGCCGGAAATTTCAGTGGGCGATCACTGCTTCAAGCCCTACGATTGCCCCTACTACGCACACTGCAGCGAAGGCTTGCCCCAGCTCGATTACCCGGTGACCAGCCTGTACCGGCTGCGTCCTCCGCAACGCGATGCGCTTGCCGAACTGGGTATCGAGGAAATCGGCGACATTCCGGAAGACTTCGACCTCAACGCCCTCCAGCAGCGAATGCGCGGAACGGTCGTCGATGGCCGGCCCTGGGTCTCTCCCAACCTGGCCAACCAGCTGGCCGCCCTCGAGTATCCGGCTTCGTTTCTTGACTTCGAGGCCTTCATGCCGGCCCTGCCACCCTATCCGCAGACCAGCCCATTCGACACCTTCCCGTTCCTCTATTCCATCCACCGTCTCGAACAGGACGGCAGCCTGGAGCATCGGCAATACCTGCACGAGGAAAACAGCGATCCCCGCCGCGTCATTGCCGAACGTCTCATAGACGATCTGGGCACCGACGGCAGCATCGTCGTCTACTCACCCTACGAGCGCCGAATCATCAACGACCTGATCGCTGCCTGCCCGGACCTCGCCGAGCCCCTCGAAGCGATCCGCGACCGCCTCTGGGATTTGCTGCCCATCGTCCGCAACCATTACTACCACCCGGACTTCCACGGCTCGTTCTCGATCAAGGCCGTCCTCCCGGTGCTCGATCCCGAGTCGGGCTGGAGCGAGCTCGATATCGCGGATGGGAGGACAGCCGCGATGGCTTACGAAAGCGCGCTGGCCGACGGCAACGCAGCGAACAAGGCGAAATTGTTCGTCCAGCTCAGGGCTTACTGCAAGCAGGACACCGAGGCCATGGTCCGACTCCATGCGGCTTTGCAGAAGGTGCTTCAACCGACATTAGGAGAGGAAAGATGAGCGAGAAGGACTCGAGCATAACCTTAGCTGAGCGAATCATTGAGCGGCTGCATCAATTCAACCGCAAAGAGCGGGATTATCTGATGAAATTCGCGTTGTGCGAGGAACCAGCCGCGCCGCGAATTTCAAAGAACCTCTGGGACCTCATTTCGAACGAAGAATATCAACCAGACCCAAAGCAGACGTTCATCGGAATGGACTACCACCTGAACTGGCTCTATGCCGCCCTAGCCAATGCTGCTGGGACTCCTGAGGAGCGATCGGTGAACGGATCGAAACGCGGACCCTTCCCGAATGAATGGAAGTGTCCTCCCCCGGCTGACCTGTCGGACAACGGTAAAAATAGCTATCCGATCCAGGGCAACCAGGAAGATGTGGATCTGCTGGTCGCCTGGATCGATCCGCGCTCGGAGCGGCCATTACGGTTGGTTCTGATCGAGGCAAAACTTGATTCCAGCTGGACGTCATCTCAGTTCGAGAAAAAGCGAAAGCGGCTGACGCTGATCAAGAATGATGCGGAAAAGAGCACGCTCAAAGATCTGATCCAGTGGGATTTCTTGCTGCTTTCTCCCGGTTCGGCTCCGTCCAAAGGAACATTCAAACATCAGGCGCGAGACGACAAGCACTACGGCTGGTTGTACAAGGACAGCGACGGAGGACGCAAATTGTGGCATGAAGAACTTCGCGCAGCTGGTGGAACGCTCCGGGTTAAACGAGCCAGCAATTCCTCGAGAGAGTGGGCGATCGAGCCAACCAAGCTTGGGAACAGTTCATGAGTATTCGAGAAAAGGAAGACGAGCTCTTCCAAGAATGGTCAGCCATGCGCCCCGATCTGGTTCGGGATGGAGTCGTCGACGAAGCCCAGTACCTGGCGAGCAAAAGGAAGTTGCTGTTCGTTTTGAAGGAAGTCAATGATCTGGACGGCGGAGACTGGGATCTGCGAGAGTTCATTTGTGGCGGTGCACGCTCGCAGACGTGGAACAACATCACGCGTTGGGTCAAAGGCATTAAGCACCTTCCAGAAGATATGGAATGGGGGTCACTGGTGGAAATCAAAGAAGCGGAGCGCAAGGAGACACTTACCTCGATTGCCACCATGAATCTGAAGAAATCTCCCGGCAGTCACACAGCAGATTCCGCAAAGCTTGCTGAAGCAGCGCACGTCGACCGGGAACTTCTCCGAAGACAGTTCAAGCTCTATGAGCCAGATTTCGTCATCTGTTGCGGCTCCACGACCAGCAACATTTTTCATGAAATCATCGAGTTTGAAACGCCACCAGCTTGGAAGCGAACTAACCGAGGTATCTGGTATCACCAGCCTGTCCATGGGCGGTTCATCATCGAATATGCCCACCCGGGCGCAAGGTGCGCCGCGAGCCTTTTGCACTACGGCCTTGTTGATGCGGTGCGGGAGCTCGCTGGATGATCCATCTGACGTGCCCTTCGGCTCGGACTGATTGGGTCAGATGAGCCGAATCATGGGCTTGCGAAAGGCTGCACCAGGAACTCGGCGGCCAATCGGTCCATCAAGTCCGCAATGCTGCCAGTTCGTTTCAGCCCGTGCTGCCGATCCATAACGATGTTCACCGTTAAAGCCAACGATAAGTGAGCGCGACAGCAAAGCGAAGCAGAGTCCTACCGTAGCCAGAGACAACCATGAGAACCGAAGCCCACCCGCATATAGTCCAGCCATGCCAAAAGGCGATTCCGCTCAAGAGAGTGAAGCTCGACGGCCAGGAGATTCGCGAGGATTTCCTCCAGCAGCTGCTCGATAGCAGCCCAGCGATTCTGCCGGTCTCGGAGTTCGACGAGAGTTTCGGTCCTATCATCTCTCTGGGTCGGGAGGTCATGGGCATCGATAATCTGTTCATCTCGCCGAACGGGCGTCTGACCGTGGTCGAGACCAAGCTGTGGCGCAATCCGCAGGCGACGCGGCAAGTGCTCGCGCAGATCCTGGAATACGCCAGCTGCCTGGCGGCACTGGGCTATGAGGAATTCGAGAAGCGCTGCGCCGCTGCTCGACAGTCTCCGGTCGCAGCAGATTACGGACTTTACAGACGGGTGGCGGAGGTCTTCCCGGACGAAGCAATGGGAGAGGCCGAGTTCATCGATCGGCTACAGAAGAATCTACGAAACGGCCGATTCTTGTTGCTGGTCGTCGGTGATGGAATCCGGGAAGGCCTGGAGAACATCCTCGATGCTCTCCATCAGCAGTCACGACTCCATTTCACTTTCGGCCTGGTCGAGCTGCAGCTTTACAGGCAGCCCGATTCGGAGCAGCTGCTCGCGATACCGAGCGTGGTGGCTCATTCTACCGAGATCGAGCGTGCCGTTGTCACCGTGCGCGGAGCGGGAGCGGATCAGGTCGACGTGGAGGTTCGCACTGGGCCAAAGGAATCCAGCCCGCGCCTCACCGAGCAGGAATTCCTGGAGTCGATCGCCGATCCCGACGTCAGGCGCTTTGGTGAAATACTCTTCAAATGGGGACGTCAGCGCGGCTGGATACAATTCCCAAAGGGCGGGAATTCGGCCTCTATTCGAATTCCCTTTGCCGCGACCAGAGCCGGCCTGATTCTGATACGGCTCTTCAGGAGCGGAAGAGTCTACGCAACGCCGCCCCGTCTCAGGCGAGTACTGAAAAGAATCGGGATCGGCGAAGACGAAAACATCCGCCTTGCGCGAGAGCTTCAAGAAATTTGCCCGGCGATTCAGATCGACCCAACCAAGGAAACGGTTGCGAGTGTTGTAAACGTGAGCGATTTGCTGCCGCACATGGATGAGCTGCTCCAGGTTTATGACCGGGCAGTTGATCGTCTGTCAGCGCTGGATACTCAGCTCGCGTCGGGGATAACGCCCGTCGATGACGAAGACGACACCATCGACGAGAACTGAGGCGGCAACCGCGCTATGACGCTCGATATTGCAACGCGCTCCTGAAATCACCCAAGGAATTCAACATGGACCATTTCGAAACCATCATCTGCGACCTGCTGGAAGCGACCGGTTATTGGGTGCGCCGCTCGTTCAAGGTCGAGCTGACGAAAGAGGAAAAGCGACGGATCGGACGCCATTCGATGCCCAGACCGGAGATCGATATCCTCGCCTATAAAAGGGAGACCGATGAAGTGCTCGTTCTCGAAGCGAAATCCTTTCTCGATTCCCCGGGCGTCAGGGTCGACCAGCTGACCGAGTGTCACGAAACACCACAAGGGCAATACAAGCTGTTTACCTGCGATAACTACCGCGAGATCGTTTTCGAGCGCCTGCGGCTCAATCTCATCGCCAGCGGAATGATCACATCACGAACGAAGCTGCGATTGGGCCTGGCCGCGGGTAAGGTGTATCGACGTGAATCCGACAAGTTGCAGGAATTCATGGATTCGAAGGGCCGGTTTTTCTTTTCACCAGCGGAAATCAGGGCGAAGCTTACTGGCTTTGCAGATATCGGCTACGAAAAGAATCAAGCGGTCATTGCGACCAAGATCTTGCTGCGGAACTACTCATCCGATACGGCGAAGCCTGGCTGAGGGCGATTCTCGGCCCGGAGTTTTCCGTTGCCGCTAAAGCAGCTCGAAACTCGGTCTGAGCTCGTCTTCGCGCTGGCTACAATGGAAAGCCGCCGGTGTACTGCTACTTTATCGAGCCACGGCCTATTCAGTGACTGTCCTGAAACTTTTCGAAAAGAGAGCCTTGACTTCCTTGATGATCATTCCAGCGATACTTAAGTGGCCGGCTCCCGTTTACGACTACACGGTCCAGTTTTTCGGCTTGCTTTAGCCAAGTCTTCGTTTGAGTAGGATTTAGCGATAGAAGTTCCGCTACAAGTGCCGGCGTTGCCGGTTCAGTTCTCAAGATTGGCTCGATTTCAGCTAGGAATGCGTCGAATATTGATTTTCCGGGCGCGTGGGACTCTTCCAGTGAATTTGCAGGGCTGAGTTCGGTAAGTGCGTTCCCGGTTCCTTCTTCGGCCTCTTTGGGGCCCGCAGGCTCGTTCGATTGAGGGCTATGCAAATCTAGCGTGTCAATCTGAAAGTCGGCCGGATTGAGACAATGTGCACCTTTGCCTAACAGCGCCTCATTTCCAGTACCTTGATTGGGATCATCCATCACCCAAACGGGTATCCACTGGTTTCGAAGTGCTTCTGTCGCGCCAGACCAAGTTCCCCCCGAACCCTTCTCACAGGCGACCACAACGGCGGAATCGGCGGCGCAGTAAATGTACTTGTTTCGGGCCATTGCATTGCTGACCTGAAACCCTCCGTCCGGCTTGAAAGGCGAAACCAGGGCCAGGTCTCCCCGCCTGAGGTGGTTTCGGTACTTGCTACTGCTGCAATGGCGGATTAAATCATTGGCAAGGATGCCGACCGCCTGGCCTTCGGCTTCGAGTGCGCCAAGCATCGTGCTCTCGTCGACGCCGCGTGCGCCGCCCGAGATGATCACCCGTCCTGAAGCTGCGGATTTACGACCGAGTTCCGTTGCGAAGGCTTGGCCGGTGTTGGTTACATTCCTAGAGCCCACGACAGCAATGCCGCCTTGGTCCAGCAACTCTCTCTTGCCGCAGCCAAACAGAACTGGCGGCGCCAGTTCACGAAGCCGCCTTTTCCAGCGGGTTGGGTAGTCAGAGTCGGCGCGCGTCATGACCCAGAGACCTGCTCGTTCCCACTTCTCGGAAGCCAACGCCAAGGAGCTGCCGCGCTGAAGCAGCGCATTCAATCGCTCTCGTGTGATCTTCCCATCCGACCATTCACCAAGCAACTGGCTACGTTTCTTATCAAGCAGTTGGCTAGGTCGTCCACCCTTGTCGTTCAGCCAGGTCGCAAACTGTCCCCATTCCTTCGGTCCTAAAGGCTTGACTTTCCCGTCATGACCGTTCCCGAAGTAAGCGGTCAAAAGCAATACAGCCTGGGCGTCGTGATCGAGATGCATTCTATTCTCAGTTTCCTGGGCTGGCGGAGGCCAGTGCGAAGGGTAGAACAGGTCCGCTTCCTGACTGTCGCAACAGCGTCGCGATTACGGCCAAAGTCCAGCCGGAGTCGACAACGTCGTCTATTAGGAGGACGGGCCCTTCTGGCGGAGTGCTATCAAGTAAAAAGGCACCGTCCAGATTCCTACATTGATGATACCGATTTTGCTGGTCCTTCTGCGGTTGATTATCAAGGACCTTTAGTACGATTGGGTGAAGCGGGAGTTCAAGCGCATTCGCTAATCTGGAGGCGAAATCCGGAACCAGCTCGGGATGGCGCTGTGAAGGAACGTAGGTCACCCAAGACGGCGGTGGCTTGGGTCGCCAGCGCTGCTCGATCATATTAGCCGCCGCGTGCACCAGTTCATCACGGAAGCAACCAGCCTGCTTGTCAAGGGCAACGGCTGTACCCCAGCCGGCATCGCCCCAGCGGCAGAGGACTCGCCCAGGTTCCGCTCTGTGAGCTGGTGGAATATTGCCTCGCCAGCCGTACGTTTCGAAAGCGCCGAGTGCGAACTGGCGTTTTGGCTCCAACGTAAACTCTGCATGTCGCAGGAATCGAGCCGCATCGAGGGCTGTTTGATGGCAGACATCGGTAGGTACAATCTGCTGCGAACGACAGTTAGCACAACGCCCGCAGTCGCTGGGCGACGGGTCGTCTAGGGCTTCCGCTAGGAATCGCATCAGGCAGCCATCGTGGTCGATGTAGCGCTGCAGTTCTCCCCACTCGCGCTGTCGCTGCCCGGTCAATCTCGCGATGCGGTCGTGATTCATTTCCCAGTTTACAGGCGTACGCAGCCAGGTCGCGCCGTCCTTGATGACTGGTGCCGGGTTCTGGACCGACAGGAACTTCAACGCGATCTCGAGGCGACCTTGCCGCATGTTCAGTCTTGCCTGAAGGCCGTTCATGGAAAGCCCATCTTCCTCCAGCGCATCGAGGATCTGCTGAACCTCTTTTTCTGAGGGAAAGGCCGTACGCATAAAGAATTGCTGGATTCTATCGTCCTCGGCACCGGTAAACAGAACGCCATAGGCTGTGTCGATAGCCCGGCCAGCGCGGCCGACTTGCTGGTAATAGGCGATGATGGAACCCGGAGCCTGATAGTGGATGACAAAGCCGAGGTCTGGCTTGTCGAAACCCATGCCAAGGGCGCTTGTAGCCACAACGACCTTGATCTGGTTGTGAAGGAGCTGTTGCTCTAGCCGCTGGCGGTAGTCCGGAGTGTCGTCATTGTCGGCAGCGGTCACCGATCCATGGTAGGGGACAGCCTCAATTCCCCGACGTTGCAACCAGGCCGCAACCTGCTCAGCGTCTCGAGTCGTTAGAGTGTAGACGATGCCGGTTCCCGGTAGATCAGGTATGTGGTCAGCCAGCCAGGCGAGCCGCGCCGTCTGATCCGATAGCCGCTGCGTTTGTAGCGCCAGTGATTCGCGCATAAGCTCTCCGCGTTGAATAACGAGCTCGCCGAGCTGGTCGCTAATGTCGTCGATCACCCGGTCGTTGGCTGTCGCTGTGGTGCAGACAATGGGGGAGTTTTGAGGTATGCGTCGAAGGATATTAGAAATCCGCTGGTAATCCGGTCGGAAGTCGTGCCCCCAATCGGAAATGCAATGCGCTTCATCAATGACCAAAAGGCCCACCCGGTCCGCGACGCTTGCGAGGACGTTCCCCATAAACCGCTCATTAGCGAATCGTTCCGGCGCAATCAACAAAGCATCGACCCGGTCCGCGCGAATTTCACGTTCAATCGCGTCCCATTGAGTGTCGTTTCCCGAATTAATGGTGTGCGCCGTCACTCCGATCCGTTCAGCTGCATCGATTTGGTTTCGCATCAGCGCGAGTAGTGGTGAAACGATCAGCGTCGGCCCGGCTCCGCGCTGTCGAAGCATTCGGGTTGCGATGAAATAGACGGTGCTTTTCCCCCAGCCAGTGCGTTGGACTATGAGCACTCGTTGCCTTCTCTTGACCAGTGCCTCGATGGCCTCCCATTGGCCGGGGTGAAATGCTGCGTCGTCTCGGCGGAGTGATGCCCGTAGCATTTTGAGTCCTTGTGTATACATCGCCGCGGTTCCCTAACTTCCAAGCTGCCGTTACGACGAATCTAATCGGAACCATGGGAATGTTCAAGGGCCGAAATTGGCCATTTTCATCGGCGCCCGGCCAGCAGGGTATGGATAAGCTGAACACTCTGTATTACTTCTGTTCTTGGCGGGCATCTAAACAAAAAGCCTTGTATCAGGCACGAGTCTGCGACTGGGCCTTGCCGCCGGCAAGGTCTACCGTTGCGAGACGGACAAGTTCCAGGAGTTCATGGATTCAAAAGGCTGGTTCTTCCTTTCCCCGGAAGCAATTCGAGCCCAGCTCAATCGCCTCGCGGGCATTGGCTACGAGAACACTCCGGCGGTGATTACGACCAGTCTTCTGTTGCCTGACCTGGCTCGATCCGGCTCCGCCCGGTCATGAAAAGGTCGGACTAGCGAAACACAAGGATCATGCAAGAGTCGCACTGCTCTCTCGTCCGCAGATCTGGGGTGCGCGATGGCGTAGATTTCGTCTGCGGCAGAAGATGTCCGCAGGGAAATCTGGTAATATTTCACTTGCGCCGATTTGAAGCGACCAGCTTGCGGGCGCCCGGGAAACCGGTCCAACAAGTGCAGCTAAAGCGGGAACCCGCCTCGCCGATTCTCGGCATTCGAAGTTCCCATAGCACGACGTCCCGATTTAGCCCGACTTGCGGGGGACGAAAAACGAATTCCGCTAAACAGGGCGTTTCCGATTGGAGGAAATGACCATGACACTGGAATGCTTGCCAAGGAGCATCTTCATGCTCAAGAAGCGCCTCGAGCCTGCCTACCCCGGCGGTCTGGACGGGTTTCGAAACGATTGGCGGACCTGCAGCGAGGACGACGATCTGGTTCGCCTGAACCCCGACCGCATTTACGGCTCCATCGTACACCAGCTGAAATTGCGCGACCTCGGCCTCAAGGCAGGGCGCGATTATGCTGTCATCGGCACTGAAGGGCGACCGGAAGCGGTGGCCGATGGCATCATCTTCGAGCGCAGGCTGGGTACTCTCGCCGACGAATACGGCTGGCAGGCACGAGCGGGAGAACCGATCACCAACGTCGTTTCATTTCCGCGAAGCCCTCGATTCGACAAATTCCTCGCCAGGGGCAGGGAACACGCGCCGAATCGGGTGCTGGCCGAAGAGCGCTCCGAAACCGAGAACCTGGATCTTTCAATCTGCGTCAATCCGGAGGGGTGCCTCGTGTTCCAGCGGCTCCATGACTGGGCCGATCCGGACGCTTCGAATGGAAAGAAACTGAGCACGCTCTGCCGGATCGTCCAGCCCGCCAGGGTGCCGGAGGTGCTGGTCGAGTTGATGGTCGACCGCTTCGAGTGCGAGGACGAATTCGCAGCCTGGCTGAAAACCAAAGGCATCGATAGCGAACTGAGGAGGTCGGAAATAGGATGAACAGCGACATCGAACACGTCTTTATCGGCGACATCCACGGCCATGCCCCGACCCTGCTGGCTCTGCTCGACCAGCTGGGCTGGAAGCAGCGTAACGGCATGCTGAGCGATCCCGGCGGCCAGCAGCTCGTCTTCGTCGGCGACCTGATCGACCGCGGCCCTGAAAATCTGCGCACCGTCGAAATCGTGCGCGACCTCGTCGAGCGCGGTCTGGCCTGTTGCCTGATGGGCAACCACGAGTTCAACGCCGTGCAGTTCAACACCGAAGATCCCGATCGTCCCGGCGACTATCTGCGCCCGCAGAACAAAAAGAATACCAAGCAGCACCGGAGGGTGCTCGACGAGATCGAAAGGCGCCCCGGCGACTGGAAGGACATGCTGGCCTGGTTCCGGACACTGCCGCTGGCGCTGGAAGGAGACACCTGGCGCTGCGTCCACGCCTGCTGGCATCCGGAGCATCTGGAGGTCCTCGAGCAACGCGAGGACGGCTGGTACCTGCCGACGGATCGGTGGACCGCCGCGGCCCGAGAGCATACGCCGGAGTACGAGGCGGTCGAAACCCTGCTCAAGGGCCCCGAACAAGAGCTGCCGGATGGCGCGCGGTTTTTCGACAAGGACAAGATCGAGCGGCGAACCGCGCGCCTGAAGTGGTGGGAACCTTCACCGCGCACGCTGGCCGAGGGCTTGTTGATTCACCCAAGGACCGAGGGTCTGGACGAGACTGCCCCTTACCGGAATCCCGATCACCCGAGCTATCCACAAGACGCACCGCCGGTGTTCTTCGGCCACTATTGGCGAAGCGGTGAGGTTCGCAGAGAAGCGCCAAACGCCGTCTGTCTTGATTATTCGATCGGCAAGGGTGATCGCCTGGTGGCCTACCGGCACGCTGGAAGTCCGACGGTCCAGCCGGATCGATTCCACTGGCACTCAGCGGTGTCGTAATGGTCGAAGGGCATTATCCAGGCGAGAACTCCCCGCCGAGCGGCTTCGACCTCGCTGCAGTTTTCCGCGCAACGCTCGCACGATCCGATCGTAGCGAGCTCCTTCGAGGCATGGGGTATCCCGAGCACTCCCTGCCAAACGCCGGCAAGCGGCTGGCCGCCGCCCTGGCCGACCCCGATCTCGGCCTGCGAAGCAGCCACTACGATTTCCGATACTCGAACCGGGAATTCCTGATCGCGCTCGTCGATGCGCTTGCCATCGACCGGGAACCGGCCCTAGCCGCCATCGACGCGTTGCAACGCAAGCTGCAGCGCCAGCGCTACGCTTTCCGGCCCTGGATCTTCGTCGAAACCGGCTTCAGGCGCAGCACCGAACCCGTCTTCGCCCTGGCCGCGATGGAAGGCCATCGACGCATCCGGATGCCGGAGAGCGCAGTACTTGCAGGCAACAAGGAACTCGTCCGGATCGCATCGGAGAAAGCGAAAGAACATTTCCGGCGGCACCAGGGCGAAGTGCCGCTCTGGGGCGAGATCAAGGAATACAAGCTGATTCTTGAGAACGAAGAACAGGTGGTTCTGGATCCGGCAGGGGCCGTGGTGCGCGTGGAACCGGTTCGGCTCAGCAGCGAGGCGACGCTTCGACTGAGGTAGAGGGTCTTGATGCGGTACTCGAGGTGGCGCCTTTCTCAAACCGAGGGCTCGATCCTTGCTTCGACGCCGCGCAAAGTTCGACCTGATTCGGTACGTTACTCAGCTAAGAGCCATCCGGTCTTGAATTCAGTGCATCACGCGACTGTGGAGTGACTATTCAAGATCGGTTCCGCCCACACGCGCTGACGTCTCCACTCCAGGGCTTCATGCGCCTTCGGCGCAAACCGCCCTTGCGTTCCCGCCTGCGCTCCGCTCAGACACACGCTCCCTCAAATCCGCTTGATCCTGCGCTTCTCGGCTGCGTCGACGGCGTCGGATTTGGGAGAATGCGTTGGTCCTGGAAAAACCAGACGGTGCCGAGCCCCAGCCTGTGCGATCAGCACCACCAATCTGCCCCCTGTGGTTTTGACGTTCGAGCCTCGAAGGCACCGAGCATCGCAGGGCCGGGCGGAAACAAGGGAGCGTGTGTCTGAGCGGAGCGCCAGCGGAGTGAGTTGAGCGACCGCCGCCCGGACCGAGAAGCGCAGGGGACCCGCCGCAGGCGGGTGCCTTCGCCAGCGACAGATTTTTTGGTTTCTTTTGCATCGACTGGCAAAAGAAACACGCCCAGAAAGCCCGGAGGGCGTGGGCGAAATGCGATTTCTGGTTAATCGGCAGATGGCGGAGGCTAGTACATAATCAGGAAGTCCGATTAGGTGCCGCCCCCGAGTGTGGCTCAGCCGTCTCAGCTGTTCTACAGCCTCCAGAGTAGTGCCTGGGTGTCAGGGATTCAGGTCCGGAAATTGAAATTGACGAGGGCAAACCCGTCACGATTCCGGCTTATCGTCGTGCGTGCGTCGGCTCTGAAGAAACCGGCTGCCACCGCGATGCTCCGCAGCTCGTCATCGGACCGGTCTCCGAGATCCTTCTCCCGAAAGATCAGAGTCTCACCCAACGTTCCGTCCCATGACCAGGATTCATGAATCGCGGCCAATCCCTCAACCTCCACGCGCTTGGAAGACAGTATCTTCGTATCTTCGTCAGCGGGCAGATTCTCGAATCCTTCGTGTTTGAACTCCGGCATATCTGTTTTTCTCCCGTGGTCGGCCAGCAATCGTTGGATTTCGTCGGCAATAGACTTCAAGACGGAACCACCGTATTTCGATTGACGACCGAAGGATGTCATGCTAAAGCGACAAAAAAACCGTAATAAGCACAATACAATCAATAGTTTACACGATATTTTCCTTGACAGCAATCCTTCTGGATGAGACTATTCTCCGTAGGCAAACAAGGGGCCTGATCATGAAAAATCTTTCCATTCCACACTACGCGATGATTCACGACCTGCTGCCCTGGAGTCGGGGTCGCTCCGGCAAGACCCATGCCGTGATCCACTCCGAGCTTCGCTCTCGCGGTGTCAAGATCACCAGAAGGCAGATCGAGCATGCACTGGAATCGATGGAGGGCCTCTACGGCCTGATCCGGACCGTCGACGCGCGGGGACAGTTTCGCTGGAAACGGCGGAATGGGTCTTCGCTGGGCCAGCACTTCTACCTCGAAGACCTCGAGGGTGACCCGCTGGATATCGACTTTCATGCCGAAGAGTGTGATTCGGAGTATCTGCTGCACCTTGACGCGCCCGGCGCCTGGGCGCGCTATTGATGGAAACGAAGATCCGACGCATGTTCTTGATTCATGATCTTTTGCCCTGGGAAGACGAGGTGCCCGGCCGTACGGCGTCCGATCTGGTTGCCGACGTTCGCCAGGCCGGATTTTTCTGCACCAAAGATACCGTCGCCCGGGATCTTCGTGAGCTTTCCCGCTATGCGAGAATCGAATCGGAGGTCGACGGGCGGCGAATTCGCTACAAGCGATATCACGAAGCCTGTCTCACGGAGTTCCTTGTCGGAATGCGAGACGCAGCTCCATCGAGCTCTACCGACCAACGAGCAGCTCGAAGCGCTCCGCGCAGCGTCTGACAATGACTCGAGGAAAAAGCCCGTGCGGTTGAATCACGATGACCTCAAGGCCCGACACCGTAACGAGCGCCAAGACTGGCACGAGCATATTTCGCTTCGTGTTCACCGCGCGCCGAGTTGGCTGAATCGCGCCGAGCAGTGCGAGGATGAAGATGGCCGTTTCATCTTCCTGTGGATCGCATTCAATGCCGCTTACGCCAACGAGTTCGGCGAGTATCGCGAGCTGGAAAGCAAGACATTCAATCGTTTCCTGAAGCGACTGCTGGAGCTTGGCCGGGAGCATGAAAGCGAGACAGTGCGCTGGTAGCAATACTCGGGTCCGGATCAGGTGATGTTGAAGAACCGCTAGGTTTTCCAACTGTACCAATAGGCCACCGGCTTCAGCCGTTGGTCGTTTTCAGGAGGTACTGCTCACCCGTTCCGCTCTTCAACTTCCGGCGCAAAGCCCAGATAGGCCCCATGAAAGCCGGGTGGGCCCATGTAAGTCGCCAGCTTGATGGCACGCGGAATCTGGATGCGGCTGGTGATCTCGTCGATCGATACGTCGGGGTCGATCAAGGATTCGTCCGTTGCCATGATGCCAAGTCGTACGAATTCCCTCCTGGCCTGCTCGCTGAGGTGTTCCCAGCCGTCGTCGTGCGCGTAGAACAGCAGATGGGGGCAGGGGTTGAAGTCGTAGTCGAATCCGTCGTCCTTTGGTGCAATGACTTGCGCATGACAGAACGGACAGTGCGGCGGATCGTCAAAAAAGTCGTCGACTTCGCGGACTTCGATAGCTTTGCTCATGATTGTGGCCTTTCCTGAAATCAGAAAGCATGGAGATCGGGCCTCATCGGGCCCGATTCGGATCAAGCTGGCGTCGGAATCCCGATAAGCGAGCCCCTGCCATACTGCGCCTCGAGCAGCTGTTTGGCCTTGAGGCCGTCGTCAGCGTAGACGTAGACGACCTGCTGGGAGCCGTTGGGCAGTCGGATGCGTGCCTTGTACTGTTTCATGGTGGATCTCCTTTATCGTTTGTATCACTACTGTACCGAGGCAGCGGACAGATCCCGTCGCATCAGGTTGGTGCGACCAGGTTGGCCGCGAGGTCTTCGATGTGACTCCGCCAGCTCAATTTCTCGAGCCATTTTCGCGGCAGGCCTGAATGGCCGAAGAGCGCGCCGGCGATCTGTCCGTAGACGGCGCCCACGGTGTCGGCATCGTCGCCGAGGTTGACGACAGCCAGGGCGCCGGATTCGAAATCGTCATGATTCCAGAGGGCCCAGAGGGCGGCTTCCAGGGTGTCGACCACATAGCCGCTCGAACGGATGTCATCGCGCTGTTTTTCGCGGAAGCTTCCGCGTGAAATGGCCTCGATGGCCGGTGCGAGCGGTTCGTTGGACCAGCAACCGGGGAACGGTTCGTGAACTCGCGCGAGCAGGTCCGTTTTCCCCACGCCGTTCAGCGCACCGTGGATCAGGCCACCCAGGTACCGACAGGCTGAAACGCATTCTTCGGCGCCATGGGTGCTCAGCGATGATTCGCCCGAGTAATGCACGGCCTTGCGGGCATCATCTGCATAATGGATCGGCACCGGTGCCAGGCGCATGATCGAGCCGTTGCCGGCGCTGTAGGGGTCTCTGGAGCCCGCCTGTGGGTTGCCGGTCGACTGAAACTTCATCAAGGCGCTTCGCGTGGCATGGCCAATGTCGAAGCAGTGACCGATCACGGAGTTCTCGCCGTCTTTCCACCAGCTGCAGTATCGTTCGATCTGGTCCCGCAGCTCGAAATCTCGACAGGCAGCAAGGCTGTCCGCCAGGCACAGGGCCAGCGAAGTGTCGTCGGTGAACTGACCTGCCTCGAGATTGAAGGGACCGCCGCCGCGAAGGTCGGTGACGGGCGGAAACGAACCTCGAGGCTTGAACTCGACCGGTGCGCCCAGTGCGTCACCGATTGCGAGGCCGAGAAGTGCGCCCTGTGCCCGGTCGATAAGTCTGGCGTCCTGGTCAGATTCAGTCGATCCCGTCTGCATGCTTGCGCTCCTGTTTGATTCCGATTGTAGTGACCGAGGTGACTGTTGGTGTCGCATGATCCCGCGTGCCTTTGCATCAACACCAGGTAATGCGGAAAGCGACCTTGATCCCGGGGCACTACGGCGGATCCAGTCGGATGACTTCCCCCCAGTCGACGGGTGCCTGGCCGTCCTCGGTCAGTGCCCACAGTACCGGATAGTCGGGTCGTGTCGGGGGATCGGCGAAGCCGTCGGTCAGGAAGACGAGCGCGGCGTGGTCGTCGCGGTCGATCGCATCGAATACCGGCTGTAGATCCGTGCCGCCGCCGCCCCCGCTCGGATTCAATGCACTCGGAAGCGCCTGGTGTTCGTCGAAGACCTGGTCGAAAACGATGCGCGTGTCGCAAGCGATGATCCGGGCCGTAAAGTGCTCGAAGGCATGAAGAATGTCCTTCAGCTCGGCCATGAAGCGCGGGATCTGTTCCAGTGTGCTGCCCGAGAGATCGAGTCCTACGGCCAGTTGCAGCCGAGTCGTCCTTCGCGAGGGAAGGAACAGGCCCTGACCGATGAAGCGGCGGTTCGGCTGTGTCCATCGGTAGTGATCGATGCTGCAGCGCTGAGTGAACCGCCTCAGCAGTTCCTGCCAGGGGACGCTCGGCGAACCCACGATCTGCAGCAACTCGTGCATCCATCCTGGCTGGGTGCCATGGTGGCGTTTGTGGATCTGTGCTGCAGCGACGATCTGGCGGGGCCAGGCCTGCCAGATCGATGAATCGGAGTGACCTTCCGACTCCCCTGCGGATTTCGCATCCGATCCAGCGGGGCATCCCGGTGCGTAGTCCGGATCGACGATCAGGAAGCCATCGCCACTGGCTTGGCGTGCGGTACCGTCGCCGACTTCTGCTCTGTCCCGGAGTTCCTCCGCCATGCTCGCACTGCCGTTGTCCGGTCGACGGGCGGGATCGTGCACATCGGCCAGCGGTCCGCGCTCGGTCACTCTAAGCCGCTCCGACAGCAGCGCCGCGTACACGGACTCGGCGTTCTTGCCGACCCAGGCCGGGAAATGCACGGCGCCTTGCGGCAGCTTGAACCCCTGTTGCCGTAGCACCGAATTGGTCTCGTGATCGATTGCCAGGTTCCAGAGCCGCGGTTCGCGCGTGCCCCGACGGGGAAAGTGCAGCGCCGCGCAATGCCAGACTTCATGGGCCATCACGAAGCGGCGGGTTTCGGCATCCAGCGTTGCGGCGAAGCGGGCGTTGAAGAAGATCCGTCTCCCGTCGGTAGCTGCGGTAGGCAGCCTGGAGTCCACGACGGGCACCAGCTCCAGTCGCATCGAGAGCGACCCGAGGAAGGGTTGATCGAGCATCCAGCGGGCGCGATCCCGTTCGAGCACCGGCAGCAGCTGTCGTTTGGCAAGTTGCTCGTCCTCGTCCGGGGGGCGGATGCGGATCGCTTCGGTGGCCGGTGTCATCAAGCCTGGTCCTCCAGGGAAAACGCGTGACCATGCCGTTTGCGCCAGGCAGGCATCAGCTCGTGCGAAATCAGCTTCTCGATCGGCTGTTGACGCTCTTTCGGTCGGGTCAGCGCATCGGTCATGGCCATCGCCGCGAAATCGGAGGGCAGCTTCAGGCCGATCTTCATGAAACCGTCGAGGCAGCGCGTGTAGGTTTCCCCATCTGCGCGAGACAGGTAGTGGGCCATCGCCGAACAAAGAGCGAATCGCTGATCGGCGCGCTTCGGTAGCACGAAGTCATCGGGCTCGAGGAGGATCTGCTGGATGTCCGGCAGTTTCGAGGACCAATCCCGGAAGGCCATGAACGCCCGCCCCGCGCCGATACCGACCAGGCCGCAGACCATCAGCTCGAGCGTGGTGTCATCGATTCGCTTGCGTTCGACCAGGCGGCTGACGCGTTCCCAGCTGCGAGCGCTGGGCCAGCCGCGTTCGAGATCGACCTCCATGTCGTGTAGGTGGTCCGGACTGAAGCGCAGGAAACCGGTAACGTCCGGATGGATGTCTGCACCGGCGGCCCAGCGCAGCCAGTCTTCCAGGTCGGGTTCGACCTCGATATGGCAGAACCGGTTGGCCAATGCACTGGACATCATCGTTGCTACCGCGCGATCGGTGCCGCGGTTTCCGGCCGCCACCATCAGCCAGCCATCGGGCACCTGGTACATCGCGCCCAGGCGCCGATCGAGGATCAGCTCGTAGACCGCCACCTGCAGGCTGCGATCGACGGCGGTGAGTTCGTCGAACAGGATGATGCCGCGACTGTCCGGATCGCGGGGCCAGTCCGAGGACAGCAACCAATCGACACGATCATCCTTCGGCACGGGCAGACCGCGCAGGTCGACGGGGTCGCGCTGAGCGAGGCGGATGTCGATCAGTTCGATCCCGTGCGATCGACAGACTTCGGCGATCAGACTGGATTTTCCGACCCCGGGCGGCCCCCACAGCATCAGCGGCGCGACGTCGATCGGGCGTGTCCCTTCATCCCAAAGCATCTCCAGCTGGTGATTCAGCATCGCGGTGACCTGTTCGGGGCGGGCGGTCAGTGCGGCGGCCTTGCTCGTCCGGCTTTGTCTGGTCATTCGGTCCGGTCTCTCTGATGGTGATCGGATCGATCGGATCGCAGGAGTTCACGCAGCGCCCGGGCGCGGAGTCGTGTCCCGATGTCTCCATCCATTGCCAGTCCGACAGCCAGAAGATCGCGGCCGGCGGCAGCGTGCGAATGAAACCGCTCTGCCAATTGCAGACCGACACCGATGACGATCGAAGGAGACGGAATGGTCGCGACGAATCGGAAAACCGCGCGCAAGAGGGATTGATGCCCGATTCTGCAGAGACGGTCGATCAACCCGTGAATCCGGCGCTCGAAATCAGACTCCGGCGGAATTCCCTGCCGCTGCATCCGCCATCCGCGCTGGCGAACCAGGCGCAGTTCGCGGCCGCCGTCGATCCGGCCAAGGCATCCGGCGAGCGCATCGAGGCAGGTTGCTCGATCGAAGGTTCCTTCGTTCTGTGAGAGAAGCGCCTTCGACAGGACTTCGGCGTGGATCAGCCGATCCAGTCGCCTCAGGGTCCGGGCGAACGGGGCTGTCACCCGTAAGTCACGGCAGCGGAAATACAACGCGAGATCATCCAGCCATAGTTCCGACCATCCCGAGTCCTGACCGAACCAGCGCCAATGTCGTGAAGCGCGCAACAGCATTTCCGGATCGGATGAAGGCTGCCTGGCACCGAGGTGCAGCGCCGCGATCTGGCATCGCACCAGCCAGGCCGCCTCTCGGTCCTCGGTCCGCTCTGCGAGCGCGCTCAGCGCTGCTATGGATCGAGATACTTCGTGGTCGATCCGAGTGCCGTCGGTAATCAGCTTCAGCCAGTGGCCGGGCAGTGAATTACCCCGGTGAATGTGCCGGCCTTCGCGGGCGACCAGCGCGGAGAGATGACCCGGCGGTTCTTCCAGCATCTTCGCCAGGTGCCTGCTGACCGGCATGTCCGGGTCGACATCGAGCTCGTATTCCTCTTCGGCGCGGATGCTGCAGAGGGCGGGCAGACTCTTCAGGCGAAGGCGGTGGCAGTGCTCCATTTCGATCTTCCGAAGATCGGAGAAGGACACCTCGCACTCCTGCCATTGCCCCTCGAGAACCAGGCTCTCGGCACGTGTGCAGGCAACGTCCAGTCGTTCGCCCGACCCCTCGATCTCCTGCAGCCGGGCGCAGACCTCGACAGACGCAAGTCGGCTCCGGTATCCACCGTCGATCCGTTCGAGTTTCGGACACTCCATCACCTGGAGACGATCCAGGTGACCGTCACGAAGCGTGATCGACCGCTGGGGAGCGCCGAGGATGATCAGGTGATCGACGTCCGATACGTTCATTTCGATCTGCTCGCCCTGCTGGCCGACGCCCAGCACCAGCCAGGTGCGCGTCGCGGCGCCCGGCGGGTGTGGTGAGGGCGGTCCGATCGACAATCCTTGCAGCGGGGGCTCGCGCTTGTTGCGATCGAGTCGGATGGGATGCACCATCCAGTCGGCCCCCATCGCGAAATGCCGTATCGGCCCGTCTATCGCCAGATCCACAACCGATTGCGGGGCGCCGGGTATGAACAACTCTACCGTGGCCCCGCTCGATGTCGCGGGGAGCCGAAGGCACCGAAGCGCCGGCGGCAGAGTCAGGTGCAGAAACAGGTCTGGATGACACCCCGTCAGATCCAGCGCTTCGAGCTCGGGGCAGCCGTCGATCTCGATGCTGCGCAACGCCACGCACTCGATCTGGATCCAACCTTTCAGTCCGCTGAACTTCAGTCCTTCATCGCCGTCGAGCTCGTGTGCCTCGATGACATGCGTGGTGAAACCCGAGTCCTTGCCGACAATTGCCGAGAAGTCTTCGGGGCTTGAATGGCGATGTCCGGAGTGCGCCGGCACGCGATCCTCGAGTTCACTCATTTCAGGCCTGACAGCGTTGCAGTGAAACCGATCCCGCGATTCATGTGCCGGCTCTCCGGTTTGACCGCGACCTCCTGCTCCAGCCTGTGCAGAAGGTCTTCCGCATGGCGCACACGGCTGCGGAATCGTATCTGGCGAGCGAGCACGGCGAAGTCACCCGGTGTCACGCACTGGATCCGGTCGAGCTGGTGTCGAAGCCGCTTTGCCTCGGCGCCTCGCGGTGTGACAGAAATGGTGCGGGCCAGATCCAGGAACAATCGCCAGCGTTGCTCCGGGCACAACCAGTCGAAGCGGATCTTCAGATCCAGCCGGCGAAGTACGGCGGTGTCGACCTTGTCCATCAGGTTGGTGCTGGCCACGAACAGCCCCGGGAACCCTTCAAGAGCCTTCAGCAGTTCGTTGACCTGGTTGACCTCGAAGTTGTGCTGCGCGTACTGCCGGGAACGAAGCAGGCTGTCGGCTTCGTCGAGCAGCAGCAGAGTCCTGCCGTCACGGCATTCTTCGAACATTCGGCGGATGTTCTTTTCGGAATCACCCAGGTATCGACTCAGCAGGTCCGACGCCCTGTATTCGGCCAGTTGCAGGCCACATCGGTCGGCCAGGTGATGCACGAACCGCGTCTTGCCGGTTCCCGGCGGTCCATGCAGGGCGATGCGGGCCTGCGGGCGGGCGGCCAGCGCGGCAGTCAGGGATTCGAGATCCTCCGATGCATTGATGACGTCCGGTCGGTACGGCAACCCGGTATCCGTCGATTCCGTCGGGTTCCGCGACGGGTCCAGGCCGAGATTCTCGCCGAGGACCCGGCAGAACACCTCGCCCCTGCGGTCCTGGTCATCCCCGGCGATCAGGCTTGCCACCCGGCTGGCCTGTTCGATGCGCGCCGGCGTGGTCGCCTTGTCGGCGCAGAGCATGCGTACCCTGGCATCTCGCTGCAGCGCCGTTCGCAGGTGACCATCGAGTATCCGGAAACGCGCCCGGGGCGGCGGCGTCCTGAAGCGCAACACCAGATCGAATCGACGCCGGAGGGCCGGATCGATTTCGTCCCCATGGTTGGTGATCCAGATCGTCGGCACCCGGAGCGTCTCCAGGCGTCGGATCAGCGCCGCCCTCGTCGGGCGGTGGCGCTGCATCGGTGCCGGTATATCGGTGGCGAGGACGGCGTCGGCTTCATCGAAGATGATCAGGCCGTTACCCTTGCCTCGCGCGACGAGGTTCTCGGCCAGCGCGAGGAACTGCAGACGCTCACCCGCAGCGGCAGCGTCGCCATCGTTGTCCGTTTCCTTGATCTCGTAGCCATCGAATCCGAGCTCGGCGGAGATCAGTCGAGCGAACGCGGTCTTGCCGGTGCCGGGCGGGCCGTCGAACAACACGGCACATCCCAGTCCGTTCTCCCTCAGAGCACGTAAGTACTCGACGGCCAGGTCGCGCTGTCCCGCCATGAAATCGAAGTCTCCGGGCGTCAGTTCGCCGGGGGCGGCGCGCCGCACGGCCGTTTCCAGCAGATCGGTGAACTCGAAGTCATCGGCGGTGAGCAGCTTCATTCCCCGATGGTTGACCTCGACGAGCAGGTCGATCGATGGCACACGGCCGATTCCGATGGCAGAGCCGAGGCGGATCAGGCCTGAAGCCACCAGCCCGCTGTCGAACTGGAGTGCGCCTTCGATGGCCTCCGGCGGATGCCCCGTCACGACACTCAGTCGCCAGGCAAATCCTGGCAGGTCGACCTTGCGGAATGCGAGATCGGCGATCTTCTCGAACAAGCCGATAGCGCGATAGGCGATCAGGAACCCGAGCAGGTCGGCCTCGACCGTGCCCAGGTCGAGATGGCGGCGCAATCGCTCCAGGTTGTCGGCAAGTCGACCGGAGACCGGCGCGGGCTGGGATGGCAGTGCTCGATGCAGGGACAGGATGACTTCGCTGCGATCGCACTCGGCGTCAGGCAGCGGGAACAGGGCCTCGACTTCCGCACCGGCCTCGGGAAGTCCGAACTGTTCGCCGAACAGCACCCCCTGGTCGATCAGCATGCGGATCAGCCACTGCCGCATGCGACCGATGTAGCCGTCGATGGCCGGGTGGATGCTCGGCTCGGTTCGATCCTTCGATACCGTCGAACCGAGCGTTCCTTCAAGTCCCGTTTCGTCCATGCCTGTCCTCCATCTTCTGGACTCGCAGTATCCGAACGCGCATGACGATTCCTGTCGCACCGGACGATAACGGCCGACGCGATGGCGGAAGCCCATGCGACGGAAACGGGCACATGGCTGGCTATGATTGGCGATGACCTCGACGATGATGGGAGGGGAGGAATGGCAGGGGATATCGGAGAGCGGAGAATCACCATCAGCGCTACTGCCCTGGGGCTGGGCGGCGATTGCACCCTCCGGGGGATCGCTGCGCACTCGCTCGAAGTCGGAACCGACGACAGCCCGGCCGGCCTGCGTTATCTGAGGATCACCGAATCGCCGGCCCTGCGCGAACTGGATCTCTCGGCCTGCAACCCGCACTTCGAACTGCAGCTGGATTCCATGACCGCCCCGGAAGAGATCGTGTTACCCGAAGGCGGGGTACGACTATTCGTGACTGTCCGCGATGGCTTTCCCGCGATTCGCATCAAGGGTCGCGTACTGGAGGCAGTGATCGAATGCGTGGAGGGCCATCCGACGGCGGGCACCTTCGTGCTCGATGCGTCCGATGGCCTTGCGTTGCTTCCCGGCGACGAGCTGGAACCGGTGCGCGGGATCTCACGCTATGTGCGTATCGATCAGAGTGAGCGAGGACTCCAGTACAAGGATCTTCGGCGGCGCGCGCAGCCGAACGAAATTCTCTGGAAACTGGCAGATGCGAAGGCAGACGAGTATGTGTGCATCGATCGCATCACGCGAGCGGATCCCGACGAGCTCTCCCGCTTAGCGCTGGGAACGAACGAGGCTGCTCGTGCCGAACGTCGCGAATGGCTCGACAATGTCGTCCGACCGGAGGCTCTATGCGCCCACCTGGAGCGCGCACTGTTGCGCGGTGCACCGCCGCTCGCCATCTGGGCCTTGCGGTGCATGCTGCAACGGAATAGCTTCGGGGATCCGAGTGCCGAGATGCCGAGCCGTGCATTGCTTTCGGCCGGCCCAGTGTGGAAGACATCCCGCAGTTCCCTTTGGCCGCCCAGGCCCGTCGTCGACGACCTGTACCTTTGGTTGCTGCTGCGCAGCTGGGCCCCGGTCCGACGTTGCGAACGCCGGCTGACTCGTACAGCTGGGTTGCACATGCTGGAACCACTCATCCTAGTTGCCGCTCGCTTGCCGGCCCGGCATCCCTGGCTGGACGTACTACAGGGCTTGATCGCTGCATCCATCCAGCGCGGCAGGATGGTACTCGCGAAACCCTCCGAGAACCGGACTCGGGAAGAGTGGCAGGAAGCGCAGTCCATCGACCGGGATCTGCCCACCTGTCTGCATCGACTCATACAGCGCCTGGAACCTATCGCTCATCGGCGCATCATCGACCAGATGATCCTGTTCTCTCGTCAAGCCCTGAGCGCCAGCGATCTGGTCCGCCTGGGATCGGAACTGCATCAGTCCGGAACGCCAGCAGGGCGGGGGCTGGTGGTGGCTGCGCTGGAGAGTGGGGAAAGCATCAGCCCCGGACGCAGGGCGATGGCCGTCCGTTGCCTGCTCGGCGAAGGCGATTCGGTCTGACTCTTGTAGAAGACAGAGCACCCATGGACCAGCCTGCTGCTGACAGCGGATCGAAATCCGAAACAGGTAGCGTTTGTTGGAAGCATGATCCACTGGCATCCTCCGAACGATATGTGTGGCCTGTTCGGAACCGGTCGTACCACACGTTGAAGGAAAAAATCAATCAGGATTTATTGACATATGCCTTTTTTCGATATAGCCTTCCAATCATGGCGTTCAGGCACTTCATCCATGATCTCCGTTTGATCAAGAATCTTCGGATCAATCTGGAAGAGTGCTTCTTTGAACGTCCTGTTACAGAACCCCGCAGCCACGACATGCCCTCAAGTGTGAGCGATGGCACGCCGGGGATGACCTTCTAACTCTCTATTGTGTGCGGCGTTCGCCGTGCGCGGTCTTCAGTTTGTTCTTCGTTTTCCGCCGCATCCGCGGTGCGGGAACGTCTGCTTCGAATTCAACACGAGAGAGGGGTCCTCATGTCCAGTTTTTACACCAACACAGAATCGATCACCGTCCTGCGTCGCTTGGCGGCGTTGCACTTCTGCATCGGTAACTTTCATGCCACCGAAGACATCGCCCTATACCTGCACAGCGTGAAGCTGGGCGTCAGCGATCGCCATCTCGAGCGCATTCTCACCCTGCTCACGAGCTCGTTCGGCCTCGAGAGAACGACGTTCGAGTCCGGCCGGTGCCACTATTCCTGCGATCTACCTGATGATTGGTTCGTCCGCCTTGATGGTCGATGTGAGGAAGAAATCGACGGGAGTGTTCCGGTCGGCCATGATCTTTCCGGAATGCTGGTCGATATCCCGGAAGCCGAGCGGCGTGAGGAGCAGGATGTCGCCGAGAAAATGATGCGCATCATGGTCATCGTCAAGCTGCTTCCCTTCGACGACGACGGAATCCAGGGCATATCTTCTCAGCAGATCCGCTCCACGTTGGCTCGAAAGGGATTCAAAGTCAGTGCTAGGACCGTGCAGCGTGACATGCGGTTCGTAGAGAAGCACTTCGTGGTCCGCGCCTGCCCGGGCACGGGCCGGCAGGTGCTCTGGAAGAAGATGGAACGAGGCGACTGGGTCACGAACTTCCGACCGCGTTTTCCGCGCTTCGTGCTGGAAGACCGTTCTGCCGTTGCCCGATTTCTGTATGGGTCTCATCAGGCTGTGGCGAGCACCCCGGAAGTTCCTGACGCATGGATCCGCTCGGTGGATCGGCTCCGTTATGGCCCTCCACCCGGGTGCGGCCTTCTTGGAGATGGTTATGACCAGTTGGATGGTCAAACGAGCTGATCCCGATTGTGCCGGCCGTAGCATGAACTCTTTGAACAGACTGGCTTTGCCCATTTTTTCGTTGTTTCATCCAATCGTCGGCGTGGGAATCGAGACGACTCCGATTACCAGGTTGCCGCGCCCGTGGTTGCGTCCGGCGATCGGGGCGTGTCTGACCTCCTGCGGTTTCGTCGGCGACCGCCGTTCCGCCCAGCGCGATCTGGAGTTCATCCAGCAGCACCTGGTCATCAGGGAACAGGGCAGGGGACGCCAGCGACTATGGCGCCGAGTCTGCCTCGGCGACTGGATGGACAACTTCGAGCCCCGCTACCCGCGGATCGATTTCGAGCGCAGCGAGGCCGTGCGGTGGTTTCTCTACAGGAAGATGCAGGGCGATCCAGGGCTATGGGGGACCGTCAATTGGGCGCGAGACCAGAGCTTGCATTGACACAATGTATGAATTTCGATAGATCGATAAGACCGAATGACAAGCCGAATGATGCAAAACCTTCAGGGAGGGAATGCAAATGACGATAAAGAGCCTCATAGCCGAACTCGCGGCTGGTGAAATCGTAGTCTCGCTCAATCTGAGTGAGGGAAGTGATGGATCGCTTCTGGAGTCAATTATTCAGCGAATCAAGGAGGTCGTCGAGCAGCAGCGATCTGGTTCGGAGCTCGAAGGGGTGATTCGTCAGTCCGAGGCGCAGAGTTCGGCCATGGCGCGTTTCGGTGACAAATGGTCACCTGAAGATGCCAGGAAGATTCTTGATCAACTGGTTCATTTCCAGGCATTAATTACCAGCGATTCTCCGCCGAAATCCGATCTCCAAGTGGAGGATTCGACCCCGTCCGAGTCCAGCCGGTATTCCAGTTCGGAAACGGCCGAGTCCGGACAGGTAGATGGTGAGTTTCCGGTGGTCGACCGCTCCGGATGGATTCCTGAGTTCGCTGGAAGCTCATCGAGGGCCGCAGCTCTGCTGGCAGAGCATTCTATTGACTCGGATTCGAAATACCTCGAGCTGGAAGAACGCCTCACCACCGAACAGCGGATGGAGCTCGCCGGGTTTCGATTTAGTTACGGAGTTCGACAGTCTGAAAATGAGAAGGCTCCGGGTGGAATCGATCTGCAGGTCCTGTCGATCTTTACCCCTCCCTGGATTTCCAGCATCCCGTTCGGATTGAAAGGCTTCCCGACACGAGGCCGTAATTGTCTTCCCAACGTCGGCATCGCCACCTTTGCCGATCTTTCCAGGGTCCCTCTGGAGAAGATGATGCGTATCGATGCGTTCGGCAGGACGACCTACCAGAAAATCGGAGAGGCCTTCAGGAATGAACTGCTCCAGTATGCTCAGGCCCAATTGGTTGGCTCTTCGACTTGTGGAAGTAGTTCTTCTGGAACAGGGCCGCGTGCGGAAAGCGATTTTTCGAGTTTTGAAGGGCTCTGGTTTGAAGTGTTGCGGCTCGTTGGGGACGATGCCGACAAGGAAATTCTGACGCGACGGATCGGAGTCGGCCAATCGAATGGCGGAGAGACCCTGGAAGAGATCGGGAGATCCCGAGATGTTTGCCGAGAACGTATTCGGCAGATTCAGTCTCGCGCAGTCAGGCGGCTCAGAGAAGATCTGGCATTCAGGAATCTACGGTCGAATCTGGAATCCGAAATCGAGAGCAGGATCCGTTGGTCCGGCTCTCCGGTCCTGCTTGGAGACGAGTGTCCTGTGGCAGCGCTTAGAGGTGCATCGTTCCAGACAGTGAAGCAGTTCTTCCAGTTGATTCTGGGAAGTGATTACAAGGTGCTTATCTCGCGGGACGAGGATGGTGGCGAGACTTCCAGAATACTTTACGGAATGTCTGAAGACGAACTGAACTCTGCCCTAGGTGAGTTGAAGGAGTTCATCATGGCTCATCGCGAAGAGCCGAGATCCGTCTTTATTCCTGAGGTCGAGCGGTATATCTCGACTAAACACCATGAATCGATCCATTCGGATCTGAAGGCGTTCGTGGATGAATGGATCAATTGGGATTATTCAGCGGACCCGCGCATCATTTCCTTCGGCGACAGTATCGAAGCTGCAAGCGCCGCTGTTCTGGAGCGTGCCACACGCCCCCTTAAGACGTCGGAATTGATCGAAATCGCTCGAAACGATTTCGCTCTCGACCAAGCAGATAGGAGCATCCATAATGCCGTCGGTCTTCTATGCCAGGACTCTGGAAACTCGGCACGAGACGATGTTTTCGTGTCCATATTCCAGAGCGGTCGAGGTGAGTTCACGACCGCCCGCAATCTTCCGATCGATCTTGAGCGGGCCGCGAGCCTGGTGCCGGTCCTTCGCGATCTGATCCTGAACGGACGCGAGAGTATCCTCCCTGATGAACCTTATCAATGGCACACGCACGACCTCTGGAAAGAACTTGTGCATAAAATTCCGGACAACCTGCTTGCAGGCATGGATGAGAAAGTTGCTTGGCGGGCCGTCGACTGGTTGCTTCGCTATCACGCTCCGAGCGATGTAGTGAACCTCAATAGGTGTCGTTGGGCGAAGAAAAGTCACGCGGGGGCACAGACTGCGCGAACGATGGAAGAGGGTCTCGTTCTGGTGCTGAATGAGTATTTCACTGACCAGCGAGGCAGCAAGAGGGATGTATTTCGGAAGCTCGAAGAAATCCAGAGCCTGGGATTGCCTAACTCCCGATACAACCTCGGAGCTCCGATCCGGGTTGATAAAGATGAAATCTGGTTGAGCCGGACGTGATTATGGGATCTGTATCCCAGATGAAGAATCGAACATCAGGGAGTTCCCGCTTTCCGAAGAGGCGGAATGGGTCGAGGGCGGCTCGTCTCGATCACGCAGGCGCGTCAGTCTTTCAACTATAGGGTAGACAGGCGTACGCCCTCCAATCGACGCAACAAGCGCCGACATCCAGCGTGTACGCGGGCTCAATTCGGCTGCTCAAGGGGCCTCGAGGCGGGCAGTCTGCAGGCCGTCCAGTCGTTCGGCCAGTGCGGAGGAACGCTGGGTGCGCTGTTCCACGGCCTGGCGGAACACTTCTTCGTTCGGTGCAACCAGGGTGAAACGCTCGCGCGCGCGGGTCAGACCGGTATAGACCAGTTCTCGTGTCAGGACCCGGCTGGGTTGGTCGGGCAACACGAGGACGGTATGGGTGAATTCGCTGCCCTGCGATTTATGGACGGTCATGGCCCAAGCGGTCTGGCAGTCGCGAAGACGGCTCGGACTGAGGTAGCGCAGCCGATTGTCTGCACCGGAAAAGACCACCCGCAGGGTATCCCGGCGCCCGTCGGGAATCGCCAGGCAGAGCCCGATATCGCCATTCATCAGACCCGTAGAGTAGTCATTTCGGGTGATCAGTACAGGCCGTCCATGGAACCACTCGCTGCCGGCGCGGGCCCGACTGCTGCTGCCCTTGCCGAGGCCAAGTGATTCGTTGACGAGACGGTTGATGCCGCTCACGCCCCATGGACCCTGTTTCAGTGCGGTCAACACCTGAAACCGGGCCTGGAGCGACAGGCATTCTCGCGCCCAGCGATCGATGGCGTTCTGGTCCGGGTCTGACGACTCCGGCATTGATTTGTTCACGGCCTCCAGGAAGGCGCGATACCCGGGGATCAATACTTCTTTCAGGACCTCCTTTCCTTCTTGACCAACGCTCGGCCATTCCAGTTCATCGCTCTGGCAATCTCGTAGCAGCGCGATCGCCTGATCGGGTGCACCGCAGTTGACGGCGCGGGCCAGCTCGTTGATCGCCTCCGTCGAGCGTCGGTTCAGACGGAGCATGACCCGATGATCGGCGAGGCCGCCCGCACCGTCCGTAGCGGCTCGATAGCCCAGGGCCCGTTCGAGCCAGTCATTGACCGCAATGCTGTAGTCAAGGCGCGCGGCATCTCGACACAGGTCGCCGAACACGGCACCCGCTTCGACGGAGGCGAGTTGATCCTTGTCGCCGAGCAGGATCAGTCGAGTGGCGGGTGCGAGGGCGTCGAGGAGACTGTGCATCAGTTCCTGATCGATCATGCTGGCCTCGTCGACGATGACGACGTCCGCTGGAAGCGGGTTATGGCGGTCGTGCCGGAAGTGACGAGTATGGTACTGGCTGCCCAGCAGGCGATGCAGCGTCGATGCGGCTTCCGGCGCAAGCAGTCCCACCGTTCGTTGTTCGCGCTCCAGTGCATCCCAGCCCTGATTGATGGACTCGCTCAGTCGTTGCGCGGCCTTGCCGGTCGGAGCGGCCAGGCGGATTCGAAGCGGGTTCTCGGTCTGCTTCGGGTGGAGGAGCTGCAGCAACGCGATGATGCGCACGACGGTCCAGGTCTTGCCCGTTCCGGGGCCCCCGGTGATGATGGTGAGGCCACTGCGGGCGGCCAGCGCACAAGCCACCTGCTGCCAGTCCGGATCGTTCGGACCTTCGGGCAGCAGGTCGCCGGTGCCCGCGAAGATCTCCCGAATGGCGTCTCCGAGCGGGTCCGGCCCGGCCGCCGGTGATCGGATGTCCACCAGCTTCGAGATCGCTGTCACGATTCCGGTTTCGGCGCGCCAGGTGCGACGTAGATAGAGCTTGCCCCGGTCCAGCACCAGCGGTGTGTGTCCCGCTCCCGTACCGACCAGCGGTGATCTCTCGAGCGCTTGCTCGACACCCGCGGGGTCCAGGGTGTCCATGCGGGCTCGCAGGCGGGTCTCCGCTCGCTGACGGCGCGCTTCCAGCTCCGGTTCCTCCGGTGCTTCGCGGTCGATCGGTTCGGGAGGAAGCTCGAGATAGCCCAATGGATCCTTGATCCAGTCGGCGAGCGAGAGGCAGACATGCCCCTTGCCCAGCTGGTGGCTGGTCATGGTGGCGGCCAGGAGCATCCTGACATCCGCCCCGGGTTCGAGGCCGATGAGAAAATCGGCGAAGTGCTCCTCGAGCCGACGGATCCAGCCCAGTTCGCGCCACTCGCGCAGGTCCTGCATCAGTTGCTCATGCGACATGAACGAGCTCCTCGCCGGCGAACAATCGATCCAGCTTTTCGATGAGTGCGATGTTGGCCGGCTCGTAAAAGACACCTGCGGTGTCTTCGTTGTCGCAGCCACGCAGGAACAGGTAGACGGAGCCGCCGAGATGGTCTGCAGGACGATAGCGGGAGCCGAGCCGCTGGCGAAGCAGGCGATGAAGTGCAAGCGTGTAGAGGACGTACTGCAGATCGTATCGCTTGTCGAGGATGGCCTCTGCCATTGCCTCGGACGAGTAACTCTCTTGGTCAGGGCCGAGATGGTTGGACTTGTAGTCGGCGATGTACCAGCGACCTTCATGCTCGAATACCAGGTCGATGAAGCCTGTCAGCATGCCATTGAGAGAATCGGGTCTGAAGGCGGGTCGCGGCCGCGCGTCGACCGTGTTCTCGATGACCAGGGCATCGACTCTGGCCACATCGACACTCTTTGCTTCGAGCAGGAAGGAAAGCTCGCAGCGGTATCGATGGCGCCCGGGCGGCAGATCGATCAGCCGAACCGAATCCTGCCCCAGTCGCATCGGGTTCTTTAGTTGTCGGATTAGCCATGCCTTGATGGTCGGTGTCTGATCCTGCCAGTCCCTGGCAGTCAGTCGGGATCGGATCTGGTCTTCCAGAATCGCCTCGTCTTCGAGTGCTTCGCCAAAGCCCCGATTCCCCGCCCATTCCAGCAGGTCATGAAGCAGGGTTCCGGCCTTTGCTCCCCTGTGGAAGGAATGGATCGACTCCGGTTTCGAGGCTCGCTGCAGGAGCGGTGCCGGATCCTGCGAATCTTCCGCGCCTTCGGCCAACAGATCGCCGAGATTGGCATCCATTGCACTTTCCGGTGGGGCGTGATCGATGGCAGCATCTCCGTAGCGTAGCGCGGAGTAGCTGGCGATCCACCAGGGCTCGTGACTTCTGGCCGGATACTCCATTGCCGGTTCGCAGGCGAAGTCCGAATCTTCCGGAAGAACGGGCTCGAAATCGCTTTCCGGGCCCGACACTTCGACTACTGCAATCTGTGGCGAGGCGGACGCGAGATGGACCAGGGCTTCGTGAAGCCCGGAAGATCCGCCTTCATCGAGCGAGCGGGCCAGGCCGGCAAGCAAGCGGTTGGGTCCGGCATCCTCGCAATTGTTGACCGGCGCTACGCCGACCCAGCAGGCGTGCTCCGCGCGTGTCAGCGCGACGTAGAGCAGCCGGATACGTTCCTGCACTCTCTCCTGACGGCTGCGCTCGAGGGCGATCGGATGTTCGGTGTCGAGTTCAGCGATCCGGTTCCCCTCATCGTCATGATAGGTGAGAAATGGCCCGGAGGATCCACCGAAGTAGCAGCTGGCGAACGGGACGAAGACGATCGGGTATTGCAATCCCTTCGACTTGTGCACGGTGATGATGCGGATCAGGTCGGCATCGCTCTCGAGGCGAATGATCTCGCTGTCGTTTTCCGAGCGATTCTTACGAGCGATCTCCTGATGCAGCCAATCGATCAGCCCCTGAGGACCGTCCCGGTGCGCTGACTCGGCCTGGAGCAGTTCGGCCAGGTGGAGGATATTGGTCAGTCGCCGCTCCCAGTCCGGTCCCGCCTTGCGGAGGCGGGCGGGAATGGATTTCTCCGACAGCAGCTGGCGCAGCATCGCCAGAACGCCCTGATGCTGCCAGATGTGACCGAGACGCTGGAAGAGGGCGATTTCCGACTCCAATCGACCTTCATCGCGACTGACCGCCTCGAGCTCCCGCACGCTCATGCAGGCGCTGGTCGAGGCCAATGCGCTCCGTACCCGCTGGTCGTCGAGAGGTCGTGCAGCAGCCTCGAGAATCGCAAGGATGTCGATGGCTTCGGGTTGATCGAATGCCGAGTCCCGGTCCGACAGGTAGACCGAACCGAGGCCACGCTGGCGAAGGGCCTTCTGGATCTCGGCGGCCTCGAATCGTCCATTGACCAGGATGGCGATATCGGACGGCTGGATCGGCTCGAGTGTCCCAATCCCATCGGTCTGTCGGAAGCCCGTATCCGGGTCTTCACGGCGTGATCCATTGATCAGGTCGACGATCTGATTGGCCGTCAGAGATGCCATCAATGGCTGATGCGCCTTCTTGGCAATTTCAGGCTGGCCAGGCTTCGGCGGTTGATACCAGAACGTCAGGGCCGATGCTTGCGCTCCTCCGATCTCCAGCTGCTCTGCTCTTCCTCTGGCGCTGACTTGCTCGAACGGGATCGGATCGTCGTCTTCGGTTGCGAAGCCGAAGGCCCGGCCGGGGTTGAGGTTCCCGGCCTCGAACAGGCGGTTGACGGCCTCGACCATCGACCGGGTCGATCGGTGATTGACCTTCAGCGTGAACCGATCCTCGGTCGTGGTTCTGGAACGCGCAGCCAAATAGGTGTGAATGTCGGCCCCACGGAACGAATAGATCGACTGTTTGGGGTCTCCGATCATGATCAACGCATTTTTCGGATCGTCGCGCTCGGGGAGGTAGACGCGCTCGAAGATTCGGTACTGCACCGGGTCGGTGTCCTGAAACTCGTCGATCAGTGCAACCGGAAACTTCTGCAGAATGCGCCTTCGCAGCACTTCTCCGCGATCACCGGCCAGCGCCTGGTCCAGCTGGATGAGCAGGTCGTCGAAATCAAGCCGATTTCGGTTGCGCTTTTCAGCCTGGTAGCGTGATCGAACCCAGTCCACGGCGTGCGGCCAGATGAGCGGATGGATATCGGGCATGGAAGGCAATTCTTCCAGTGTCCGAACCTTGTCGAACCAGTCGTGAACCGGGGCGATCGTGCCGGCCTTCTTGCTGAGTCTCTTGCGAATGCCTCCGGGAGTGAAATTCTTCAATGTCTCTACAGGGGTCGTGCCCCCTTTCGCCCAGTCGTCGAGCTCTGCAAACCAGGCGTTGCGAACACTCTCCTTCTTGAAGTCCGAAATCAGGGCGCCCCGAGCAACTGCGCTCTCGAACAGCGCCACGATTTCCGATCGTCGTGCGCGCCAGCCTTCGCGAACAGGTTCGAGTTGACGGTCCCGCTCAACCCGCCACGCTTCGATCTCTTCAGAAACCTGCTGAGGCGTGAGGCCTTCGATGGTCTCGCCGTTATGCTGAATGATGAGTCCGGGCTTGATCAGTTTCCTCACTGTCGCGGCCAACGATGCTGGACCCGTAGCGAATTCCTGCAGCTCTTCCGCGCATGCAAGATCATTGTAGAAATGCCGACGCCAGTAGTCCTTGACCACTTGATCGAACAGTTCCCGGTCTTCGCTGTCGACATCCTGAGCGAACAAGCTGCCGCTATCGAATGCATGCTGGCGCAACATCGTCTGGCACCAGGCGTGAATCGTATGAATCGCGGCCTCGTCCATCCAGTCGGCTGCAACCTGCAGGCGACGGGCGCAGGCTTCGTGCTCTTCGTGCGGATACTCGGCCAGTAACTGGCCGATGAACTCATCCGAATCGCTTGCGGTCCCCCGGAAGGCCGCAGCGGCCTGCGTCAGTCTTTGACGAATTCGATCGCGCAGTTCCTGCGTGGCTGCACGGGTAAAGGTCAGCACCAGAATGTCCGGTGGCGTCAGGCCCGGATGACCATCGCGCCCGTGACCCAGAACGAGACGAAGGTAGAGTGCGGCAATGCTGTAGGTCTTGCCGGTTCCCGCGCTTGCCTCGATCAGGCGGATGCCATGGAGTGGAAAGCGAATCAGATCGAGTGGGGTGGATTGATTGGTCATCGGTTCTTGCTCTCGGCCCGGTAAAACGTGACCATGCGGCCATAGATCCTTTCGGACCAGTATCTGAAGCCGTCATCGGATTCCGGTGACAGCATGCGCTCGAACTCCGGATGGAAGCGTGCAAGCGCGGGTACGCGCTCTACCCGTCCTGCGGAAAAGTCAGACCCGACGTGGCGGTTCGCCGCATGCCACAGCGCCTCGTCCAGCCATTCTTCCTCCGGTTTGTCGGCAGCCCCGAGTTTTCTCCAAAGAAATTCGCCCGCGGTCACCGGGTCCACCGGTAGCGGACGGGTATGGCCCATGAGCCAGCATGCAGTCAGATCCTCGAGCCATTGCTTTGCCTGTGCCGATTCGATGCCAGTCAGCACCAGATCGCGGTCCCGGGCCACGATGATGGTCTGCATCGGGAAGCCCGCGGCGCTTGCAGCGAGATGATCGACCCACCAGCCGGCCAGCTTTTCCCAACTTGTCTTCAAGGCGCTGCCGATCTTGCTTGCGGTGGGCACGATGCGCGCCCATTCTCCGTTTTCGTGCCCGTGCATGGGTGGCAGCCAGTCTTCGATCCTGATCCGGCCGGTCTGCTCGCCGACGCGAACGCTGAAATCGAGGCGCACAGGTTGCTTCTCGATCGGTGGGCCGAAGTGCTCCACCCTTGCAAAGAATCGCTTGCCGATCTGGAGGGCTTCCTTCAGGAGGGCGTCACCCGTCGTCTTTCCGGTCAAGCCCAGCGGTAGCTGCCCCTGCCCCGACAGAAGCGACAGATGGCGCGAGAGCGCCTCTTGCTCGGTGTCTCCACTGTCGTCCAGCATCAAATTTCGCAGCAGTTCATCCCTGAGGTTCCATTTTTCGAGATCGTTCAGTTCGATCGGCTCATCCGCCCCCGGCCCGCCGATATCCCCACGATTTTTCAGTTTTGCCTGCAGGCGGTCGGTCAGGAAGGCGGTCGTCGGACTTTTCAGGAAGCTCGAAAGGGTCTTCAGGTGTAGCGGTTCGTCCGGCCACTCGAGGCCCAGTGGCGCCTCGGCGTCGACTTGCTCGCCCCGCGCGAGGAACTGGTCATCGCTTTTCCAGACATCGGCCCATTCCAGCGCATGGGTACGCAGACGTTCCTGTCCCGGGCGGAAGTACTCCTTGCTGAAGGGCTGCAAGGGGTGTTCCACTGTCAGATGATCGAGCGGACTGGCCTCCGAGGACGCCGGATTCGGCGAGCCGAGGCTGACAAGTGCGGTGCTCTCCCGCCTCCATCCCGCGGCGATGAAATCACGCAGCTGACCCACCAGAACCGAGGCCGGCAGCTCGGCGTTGTCGCGGGCGCTGCGGCCCACCCAGCTGACATAGAGGCGATCGCGGGCTGAAAGCAGGGCCTCGAGGAACAGGTAGCGATCGTCATCACGTCGACTGCGGTCGCCCGGGCGAGGGCAGACCTCCATCAGATCGAAATCGACCGGCCGGCGAGTGCGCGGATATTCACCGTCGTTCATGCCCAGCAGGCAAACGACGCGAAACGGGATGGCGCGCATCGGCATCATCGTGCAGAAGCTGACCTTCCCGACGAGGAAGCGGTTTCCCGTCCCGGTCTTTTCGAGCTGATCCGTCAGGGCAGAAGCCAGGATGTCGAGGCCGAACGGCTGATCGATGCCGGCCTGGTGCATGCTGTCGATCAGTGTCGTCAGAGCCTGTTCGAGCCGATAGCTCTCGATGCTGTCTTCGGCTTCGACCGGGCGCACGAAAGCCGCCACCAGATTCCGGATGCGATCGATCCATTCTTCCGGCCGGGCGTGCCGTGTCAATTCCTTGCGCCAGTGTCGCAGACTGGCCAGCAGTTCCCGCAAGCTCGCGACCAGGTCTGCCTCGCCAGCGGTGATTTCATCGTAAGCGACGATGTCATCCCAGGCCAGGCGTTGCCCGCAGGCATAACCCAGCATCATTCGATCGAGCCCGAAGGACCAGCTGTTCTGATCGAAGGCGTCCTCCGCATCGAGAATCTGCCTGCGGTGCTCCTGATCGATGCCCCATCGGACCCCGGCGCCCTCCAGCCAGCGCTCGACCAGGCGCATATCCGCTGCGTCGACCCCGAACCGCGCCCGAACGGCCGGGATCTGCAGCAAGTCCAGTACCTCGTTGGCGGTCACACGCCAGCGCGGCAGGTCGAGCAGAACCTCGACCGTGCGCAGGAATCCGGAGTCCGCTCGCGCGCCGCGATCTCCGATCGAGTAAGGAATGAAGCGCCGATCTGCCTTCCGCTGTCCTTCCACTGCGGCGAATTGGCCGAAGACTGCCTCGATGTTGGGTGCATAGTCCTCGATGTCCGGGACCATGACGATGATCTCTCTGGGCTTCAGGCTGTAGTCATTCTTGAAGCACTCGAGCAGATCGTCATGCAGGATTTCGACCTCACGCTGGCGGCCATGCGCGCTGACGAAGCGAACGGAATTCTCGTTCGCGGCCAGGACCTTCCTCCCTACGCGGGAAGGTCGAGGTTCGAGATCCAGAATCGACTGCTGGATCTGATGCAGTAAAGGCGCGTTGTCACTACGAACAGTGTCGTCGAACAGATCGATGCGGTCATCGAACCAATCGGCGTAATCTTCCGGCCGGTCCATCCGATCGAGCAGGCCGATGTAGTCCCGCCCCTGCTTGCCCCAGGAGGCAAGCAGGGGATGGCCCCACACGGCCAGGTCCTTGTCTTCGAGAGCGCCCTGGGGCATGCCTGGTCGAGCCTGGTGCCGAGTTTTCCATCGCCGATGGACATCGCGCGCCTCGATGATGTTTCCCCAGTAGTAGCGGCAGGGGTTGTGCACGAAGACCGAAACCTGGAGATGGCGTGAGAGCGCGGCCAGGGCACGCAGGCTCTGCTCGGGGAGCGTAGTGATCCCGAACACGCTGATTCGTCGCGGCAAGCCCGGAAAACCGCTATTCGATTGTTCCAGCGCCGATACGAAATCAGCGTGTAGTTGTCCGCGGTGTTGCTTGCCAGCCGGACCAGCGGCCTCGATCAGGGAACGCCAGAGCAGCGGCTGCCAGGCCTGTGCTGTCGGCACCTGCATGACGCCATGATTGGCCTGTCGCAGAACATCCCTGCCGGCTTCCCAATCCACGAGCCAGTCCGCTCGAAAGAACTGGTAGGTCTCGAACAGATCGGCGATCTCTCCAGCGAGCTGGAACCTCCGATATTCGTCTCCGGGGTCGACCGCTAGGTAACGAGCCAATGGCGTCAGCTCCGGCTGGTCGCCGAGTGGATCGAGCAGTCGGAACACCATCCATCGCAGGCGATCCGCATCGAACAGTGAGTTCTCCGGGATTCGCGCGTCTCCCAGCACAGCCCGGTATGCTTTCCACAGGAACCGGGCGGGCAGCTCGAATCGCACCGAAGCGCTGATGCCAAGGCCCCCCTCGAACGGATCCGTGCTGCGGCTTTCGGCCATCCCGAGCTCCAGCCAGCGGCCGATGCCGGACGACTGCACGAGCACGACTTCTTCTTCCAGCGGCTCGAGTGGATGTTGCTCGATATGGGCCAGAAAGAGCTGGCGTAGTTGCTCGGGGAGGTTGGACTGGAGAATTGCCAATCCGGGTCGTGCACAGTCGTTCATCTCGATCGTTTTGCTCGTAATCGCTGTGGAAATGGATTCTTTGCTCACGCCCGCGGCGGTTTCTTTTCGCGCGGTGATCTCCAGCGGATTGTAGCCATATTTTGAAAGGCGCTTTTGATGCCCGTCAATCAACAAGAAGGCTTCTTGAGAAAGCCATGAGTATGCTTCCTGGGATCTGGGGAAACCGCTTGATATGGATAACGAATGGCATCTGGATCCCATAGAGCAGGCATCACCAACGAAGGACGTGTCTGGTCGCCTTCGGGTAGATCGAATCTGTCGAAGCGCAGAGAAATCCAAATGCAAGCCAACCAGGCGAGCAAAGGCTGTCTGTCGTCAGATGTTGTGGCATTGACGGCGCTGAGCGCCTTCTCATATCATCATGCTTAAAAGGCATTGGATGCGGTGCACCCGATAGCGTCTATGTGCAAGCAGGTATTTTTCTACTTGTAAGGTGAAACCGAATGACGGTAGGGGAAACACTTAGGCTTTGGGCGATTTTATTCGCCCCGGCTGTTTTTTTCGCGACAATGGGTCGCGGTGATCCGGGAAGGCTTTCTTTCTGGATCGGGAGTATGCTTTTGTTGTATTCCATAGGCGTCTATACCGTTGTTGGAATAGCACTCCTCATGTTTATCACCATGTCTGGCTTCCATATGATCGGGATGATTTTGTTTGAATGGCTTCCTTGAAGATAATAAGCTGCAAGGCGGAGCACATCGCACGTTGCAGCCTGAGTGGTGATGTAAAGCTATTTTCTTTATTGCGCATAATGCCGGTGGTTGAATTATGAACTTGGGACGTCGCCCAATGGCGGTGTGGGAATGAATGACTCAAACCGCATCAATTCCGATAAGCAGGTGACTGCAATAGAAGCGGTTTTGGTCCTCCTAAGCTGGCTTGTATACCTATTTCTCACGGTCGGCGCTCTCATTACACATGCTTATGTGGCATGGCAGTCAGGTAGCATTTCCTTCCTGGTTGTCCCAATCGTCATTTTTCCGTTAGGTACTGTATTTGGGTGGATGACCTGGTTCGACTGGCTTGTTTATACCTTCTGAAGAAATTCCTGAGTGAGCCAGGGCATCTGGCTTGGATGTAACGGCTTTCGTCTTACCTGAGCTGCACTCCGAGCAAAGCCGATAAGCTTGATCTTCGTAATCGTCAGGATTTGCTCCCACAACTCCCTTTTCGCTATGAGGGCGCCGTTTGCCCGAGTTTGAGCTTTCGATCGAGTAGACAGCCGCAATAAGTTGCCTGACCATAAAGAGCAGAACCGTAATTAGGTTTGACCTTATCCCGTCAACCCGCCAACTGAACGCCTCTCTATCCTGGCAGGTTTCGGAGGATAGCCTTGCTGGTTATGCTGCTTCTGTGTACTGAGCCGGCCTATTTATAGACATCAGTTTTCCTGACATGAGTGTTGGGACTTCCTCGCGACCGGCAATTGATGGGTCAGGCTTGTATCCCGATACTGCTCCGGCCTGGCCCGTCGCGCTCGACCCGGATCTGCACGCCGATCCGGTCGGACATTTCCTGCACGTGCGAGATCACGCCGATCTTGCGGCCCTGGGCCTGCAGGCGATCGAGCGCGTCCATGGCCACGCGCAGGGTGCCGGCGTCAAGGCTGCCGAAACCTTCGTCGATGAACAGGGATTCGATGCGGATCCGCTGGGATGACAGCTCGGCCAGGCCGAGGGCCAGAGCAAGCGAGGCCAGGAAGGTTTCGCCTCCTGACAGTGAATGCACGCCGCGAATCTCGCCGCCCATGTCGTCGTCGGCCACCAGGATATTGAGGTTGCCGGTGCCGCGTTGCAGGCGGTAGCGCGGAGCCAGGGTCCGGAGCTGGGCGTTCGCGTGGGTGATGAGAACGTCCAGCGTGAACTGCTGGGCGTAGTCGCGGAACCTGCTGCCGTTTCCCGACCCGATCAATTCATCGAGCTTTGCCCATTGTTCGAAGATGGTCTGCTGCCGCTCGATCGCGGCCATCTGGTCGGCGGCGTTGGCCCTGCGTCGGTTGTCGGTCGCCAGTTCGGCGGCGAGTGCGGCTTTCGCCTCCAGCGCTTCCTTCTGGCGGGTATTGGCTTCCTGGAGTTGCTGTTGGACGTCGGCTTCTTTACGCTCCGACAGCGCCCCTGCACGCCACTCCTCGATTTGCCTCGCGATGGTCGCCAATCCAGTGCGCTGGTCGCGAATGTCCTGCTCCAGTCGTTCTAATTCGTCACGCAAGGGATGCCATTGCTCAGGCGGCACGGCGAGCAGGTCCAGCAGCCCTTCCAGGTCGTGGGCCTCGAGGCCGAGTTCGGGCGCGGCATTGTGCTCGTTCAGCCAGCCGGCGAGCGCCGCACGCGCCTGGTCCTGGGCGACTCGCCTCGCTTCCAGGTCGCGTTCCCAGTTCTGATGATGGGTCCGGGCCTCGATGCTGGCGGCTGCGGCTTTCTGCAGCAGTTCATCGGTGATCTCCCGAGCCGTGCGCGCGTTGCGGACCGCTGCTTCCAGCTCCGCCTCCAGTGCGTCCGGATCCTCTGTCCCGAGGCACTCGCTGCGTAGCTGTCGCTGTGCTTCGATTTCGGAATCCAGCATTGCGACCTTCTTGTCGAGATCCTTTCGCGTTGCGGTGTGTTCCTCGATCTCCGATATCAGCTTGGCGATTTGCTCCTGCAGCAATGGTCGGCGTGACTCGGCCTGGCCTGCGGCCTCACGCAAGCGTTCGCCGGCTTGCCAGCGCTTGACCAATTCGTCAAGGCGATCCATGTCTGTTTGTCCATCGATGACCAACACCGCTCGCAGGGCTTCGTTGGCTTCACGGGCCGCACGTGACTTCGCCTCCAGATCATGCTCTGCATTCCGATGTTCGTCCAGAGTCGGCGCGGCCGTGCTGCGAGCCTGCTCGAGACTGTGCTCGGCGTCCTGAACGGCTGATTCGGCTCGATCGGCGGCCAAGCGCGCCTGTGCGTGCGCCCGCCGAGCCTGCTCCAGTGCGCTACGCCGCTGCACCAGCGCTTCGGTCTGCGCTTTCAGTTCGGCCCGTTCGGAGGCCAGCAGGCCCGGGAGTTGCTGCAGGTCGCTGTCCGGGTCCAGCCCCAGGTCACCGAGCGACTGCTTTACCGCCTCGATCGCCGCTTCCAGCGCGATCGCTCGGGTAGCCAGTTCGGATCGTTCGGTTTCGAGGAGTCGTTCGGCCTGATCGAACGCTGTCTTGACGGCGTCCTGGTCGCGCTGCAATCTGCGCAGTTCCGCCTCGGCCGTTTCCAGCTGCCGCGCGAGTTCTTCGACCAGACGCTTGATTTCGATATCGTCCTGCTCATGACCGGGGTGCTTGCGCGAGCCGCAGACCGGGCAGGGTTCGCCGTCCACTAGGTCGCGGCGCAGCGCCGCGGTGTGCTGATCGGCGATTGCGCTGCTGGCCTTCGCGGCCTTTTGCGCCTGCTCGCAGCGCGCGGCGGCAGACGGGATGGCCTGCTCCAGCTCCTGCATCCGTGTTGCGCGCTCGGATTGCTCTTGTTGCAGGGCTTCGACCCTGCCTCGGGAATTTTCCTGCGCCGTGGCGGATCGCTCGCATTCGGTGATCTGCGTCGCCAGTTGCTCGAGTCGTCGCTGGCGCTCCGCGATCCGCTCGCGTTCCTGCTCGAGGGCGCTGGCGTCGAACCCGCTTTCCTGCCGCTCCGCTTCGATGCGCTGCTGGCGTGCCTCCTGCTGGGCTTCGCGCGCTGCTCCCAGCACGGCCTCCAGTCTCTGGATTTCGGACTTCTCGCGTTCGGCGCGTTCGGCAAGGAGCGTCATGTTCCGCTTGGCCTTTTCGGCCAGCTCAGCGGCGCGGGTCACCTCGCGCAAGAGCTCGCCCGCTTCTTTCCAACCTGGCTCTTCGGGCGGGAACTCCGCATGCTCCGCTTGCCAGTTCGACCAGGCGGTGATGGTCGCCAGATTCTCCGCTTCGGCCTGTTTGGCCCGCGCGTGATCCTGCTCCACCTGCTTCTGCTTGCGGGCCGTTGCGGCAAGCTGCTCGCTACGCTCGCTGCGCTGCCTTTCAAGAGCGACCAACTGCTGGTCGAGCTTGCGCGCACGCTTGATGTTCGGTGCCTGCGCCTGTTGCGATGACGCGGCCGCGTCCAGTCGCTCCTTCGCGGCTGCGGCCTCCGTCTGTGCAACGCGCTGATCGGCATCGGCCTTTTCCACCGCCGCCGCGACTTCGGCCCGGCGGTCCTCGTGTTGCTCGAGCGCCTCGGTCGCCTTTACGAGATCACGATGGAGCGGTCTTGCGGGTTCGATGGACTCCATGCGGCGGACCCGGGTGGCGTCTTCGCTTCGGGCCGCGGACTGCGCTTCGCTGTGCTCGAGTTCGGTCTCGAGATCAGCCAAGCGCTGCTTCAGCGTTCGCCCCTGCTCGTGCCAGTTGGCTTCGCGCTGGAGCTCTTGTTTGGCGGACTCCAGCTTCTGCTGTTCTGCCCCGGCCTGCTCGAGCTGCCGTTCGAGCTCACTGCGCTTGTCCTCGGTCAGGGGCGGATCCATGCCCAGTCGCTCCTGCAGCGCTGCGAGTCGGCCTTTCTCCTCGGCGGTGCGCTTGCGACATTGCATCGAGATCCGTCCGTAGATCTCGGTGCCGGTGAGGGCCTCGAGCAGTGCGGCGCGTTCCTGGCCGCCGGCACGCAGAAAGGCTGCGAACTCGTTCTGCGCCAGCAGGACAGAGCGGCAGAACTGTTGATAACTCAGGCCTGTGCTCCCCTCGATGGCTTTGAGGGTCTCGGTACGAGTGCCGCCATGCTGGCGCTGAGTGTCGAGGTTTTCGAGACTTGCTCTGGGTTGCTGCAGATTGCCGTCGGGTTTTTCGCGTGCGCGGCGGATTTCCCAGCGAGCTCGCCAGCGCTCGCCGTTCAGCCCCACGTAGTCGACCTCCGCATAGCCTTCACCGCTGCCCTGGCGCAGGATGTTCCGCGCGTCTTTAGCACTGATCGTGCTATCGCCTGCATCGGGGATTTCAACGCCTTGCTCGGTCACGCTCGCCAGTCTAGGTGTCGCGTGAAACAGCGCCAGCGACAGCGCATCGAGCAGCGTGCTCTTTCCGGCGCCGGTCGGGCCGGTGATCGCGAACACGCCAGCGCCGGCCAGCGGCTCGGCGGTGAAGTCGACTTCGAAGTCGCCGGGCAGCGAAGCCAGATTGCGTCCGCGGATGGCAAGGATCTTCATGCGGCATCCTCCTGGCGCGCGGCGTCTTCCAGTTCACGGAACAATTCGATCAACTCCGGGCCCGGATCCTGGTCCCATTGTTCGCGGTAGCGCCGGCTGAACAGGCGGTCCGGGTGTTCGAGCTGGAGCTCGAGTGCGTCGTCGGTCGGTTCGGAAGCTTCGGGCGCTGCGATGCTCTTTCTGCTGGGGCTGATCTTGACCAGGCGGACGGGCTTGCCCGCCAGTGCCTCCTCGATCTTCTGACGGAGGCCGGGCTCGGGGCCGTCGAGTTCGACGCGCACCTCCAGCCACGGCTCGCGCCCCTCCTTTACGTCATCGAGCGTCAGTTCCTCGAGTGCGCTCAGCGTGTCGATCAGGGACGCGGGCTTGTCGGGGATGCGCAGCATGTCGACCGGACGCGGCACGCTGATGGACTCGATGCCTGTCAGTTCGTCACCTTCGAGATGGACTTCGAGCACCTGGTGCGGGTAGTTCGTTTCGGTGAAGGACAGGGGCAGCGGCGAGCCGCAGTAGCGGATGTGGTCCTGGCTCCCGACCGCCTGAGCGAGGTGGAGATGTCCGAGCGCGACATAGGCGATCTCCCGGCCGAAGATGCCGGCATCGACGGCTTCTTCTCCACCGATCACAAGACGCCGCTCCGAGTCTTCCGAGGTCTTGCTGCCGCTCGCGTGCAGGTGGCCCATCGCGATCAACGCCTGGTCCTCCTCGCGCTGTTCCAGGGCTGCCTGCAGGTGACGTTGGTAGGTCATGGCGATACCCTCGGGATAGTCGGGGCGATCGCCGTCCTTGCGCGGCACGTCACCCGGGCGCAGGTAGGGGATGCCAAGACACCAGGCAGCGACATCACCGCTGGCGTCATGCAGCGGAACCAGCGCTCGGGCCGGATCCGTATCCGGCTGGAGTTGGCCGATCACGCGTACGCCGAAGGCTTCGAGCAGGCTTTCCGGTGCCTCCAGCCGTCCGGCCGAGTCGTGGTTGCCGGCGATCACCACGATGTCCAGATCCGGGCGACGCTGCTTCGCGGCCGCCACGAAGCCGTAGAACTGCCGCTGGGAGGCACCCGATGGATTGGCGTGATCGTAGATGTCGCCTGCGATCAGCAAGGCATCGGGCTTGCGCTCGCAGAGTTGCTCGAGCAGCCAGTCGAGAAAGGCCTGGTGCTCGGCACTGCGGTCGTGACCGTGGAAGAGTTGTCCGAGATGCCAGTCCGAGGTGTGGATCAATTTCATCGAGTTTGCCCCTATCAGTCGATTCGGCCGGCCCAGCCTCTGGATCCCCAAGAGCTCCATCGTGGAGCCTCGAAAAGAAGCAGGCCCTGATTCATCGATATCCAGTTTACGGAACCCAGAGACCGATGTTGACGCATGATGCGTTTGTATATTTCAGTGCTGAATCAGTGCTCTAGAATGTCGATAACGGTCGATGGATTCGAGTGCCTTCACGTTCTATCCGTGAACGGTTCAGGCCAGAGAAGCCACCTTTTTTCAATTCGCCAGGAGAAAACAAATGGCATCTGACAATGAGAACGATTCTGACCGGATAGGAGTTCGGATCGAAGCCTTGCAGCGTACGATGAACGAACCGATTCGGCCGGCGCCTGACTGGATTCCGGACTGGCAGGTCCGGGCCGAGCACGTGGTGGCGATGGCGCATTTCGCGAAGGATCGGATGGACATCGATGAGCTGCGCAAGCTTGATGGCGAGGCCGCGGAGCTGCTCGAAGAGCGGACACGGAAACGACGGGCGCATTGAAAGCGATCTGGGCCCACGGAGCCCGGTCGCCGTATCCGGCCTTCCGGTTGATCGGAAACGAGGGCTTCGCCTCAGCCCGGCAAGCCGAAGACATAGACGCCGACCAGGTAGATGATCGCGACGATCGGCCAGGCCAGGAAGAAGACGACGGTGAAGCAGCCCAGACCACCCATCGCGCCTCCGAGCGCGCTGTCGGCGGTGCGCAGAAGCCGGTTGAAGTTCGGTGTATTCTCGTTCATCGTTTTTCCTCCGGGAGGTCTTCCCCCCATGTCGAATCGATTCTTCTCATGAAGTCCACTCGAACAGGATCATCCCGATCATGTGGAGGCCGGACAGGGTGATGAAGAAGAGCAGCGCCGTGCCCGCAACGGTATAGAGGCCGATGCAGAGCAGTACCCCGCCCAGGCCGATCAGGTAGGTCAGGGGGTTGTTCGATGAACGCGCAAGCATCGCGAAGAAAACTGCCGGCGCGAGGATGAAGTGGATGATCGGGTGGAAGATGTAGTGGTTCTTGTGCTCGCTGGCCATGGCTGCTGGATTCCCTCGTGCTGGTTGTTGATTCTCTCCAGCATATGAAGGGGGCCGACGGTTCCTGTCGCTTCTACTTCATGAGAATGAAGTCATGAGGGTTGGTCCTGCCCTCTCGTTCCGCCGTGATCCGACAGGATCCGTCATCTCCGGCTGGAGAATCGGGGCCCTCGAGAGCTGTTTTCGAGGCGGATCCGGATTGGAAGGAGTCTGAATGAAGAGAAGACTGGCAATCGGCGATATCCACGGGATGCATACCCAGTTGGAGTCGTTGTGGAACTGGGTGGCACCGGCCGCGACCGACAGGGTCGTTTTTCTGGGCGACTACGTCGATCGCGGCCCGGGTAGCCGGGCGGTGGTCGAATTCCTGCTCGAACTGCATCGGGCACCGGATGTGGAGGCGCGATTCCTGCTGGGCAACCACGAGCGGATGATGCTGGATGCTCGCAGCGACCATCGGATGCGCCAGTTGTGGTTGATGTCCGGCGGTGCCGAGACGATGGCTTCCTACGGGATGCGTTGCATCAGCGAACTTTCGAACGAAGGGTGGGTGGATCTGGTCCCGGAGAGCCATTGGCGCTTCCTCGAAGAGAACTGCGAACTGCTTATCGATGATGGTGACGTCCTCTTCGTGCATGCGGGACTCGCTCCAAACCTGGATCTCGCCGATCAGCGTGAGCGCGATCTTCTGTGGCGCAGACACCATGGTGGTCCGTTGCACCCCTGCGGCAGGAGGGTCATCTGCGGGCACAACGAACAGCGCAGCCACTACCCGCTCGTGGGCGAGGGCGCCATCATCGCTGATACCTTCGCCCATGGCGACGGTCCGCTGACCTGCATCAGCATCGACGAGGAGCTGGCCTACCAGCAGTTCGCCTGCGGTCGGCGGCGTACGCTGACCTGGTCATCGACCTTCGAGCTCCATGAGGTCCCGTCATCGCCCGAAAGCGGCTGACCGGCGTCATTCTCGATCTCGCCGGTTCGGCCGATCCGGCCCACAGCAGGCCCGTAAATCGGGGGGCGAGCATTTTTTCCGGGCATTAAAAAACCCGCTCGATGTAAGCGTGCGAACCGAGGTCCACAGAGGCTTGGCGGGTCTGTTATCACCAATACTACGGCAAGCGTTTCCCGCGCGCAAGGCTGGCGAAGGCAGGCCGATTGCTAAAAGGACGCAACCGTTGCGCGCCGGAAACGCAGGCCTCACCCAACGCATCCTCCAGCGGTCCGGAGGCGCGGTGGAGATTTTGTTCAATCGAATCATGGCCTGAAAACCCGTTCATTGTGCCAGCCGAGGTAGCCTGCATCGGGCATTTCAGCCGGGTTGCCTGGCTCGACCCTAAGACGCTCTCCATGGAAGCGATAGTAATCACGGCCGTTTTCGAACTCCTCTTTGATGCGCCGGCTGACTTCGATCCGGCGCTCGGGGGTGACCGTGACATAACCTGCGTCGAACAGTCGGTGCAGATCGGAACGCAGGAGTAGGCCGTTTTCTGTGCGGTTGGGGCCTGATTCGGCGTAGGGCTTGATGTGAGCGGCTTCAAGCGCCGGCAGGGTGCGCTCGCCGGAGATGGCGCAGCGGCGGGTGTAGGCATCCGTTACCAGCGATCGAAACGCGCCCTGGCCGAGGCGACCGCGGATGATTCGAAGGGGTCGCTGGGGGTCGTCGCCTGGGTTCAGGAGCTCGTCTGTCTCGCCGGCGGCTGACAGGCGCTCGCGCACGGCGTCCAGGAGTCTGGCGCCTTCTGGGGAGCGGCTTTCGTAGCCCTTGCCCCGGACGATGTTCTTCGACCAGTCGGCCGGTGTGGGAATCCAGCTCTCCCTGGGAAAGAAAAAGGGCTGGGCCAGGATGCAGCAGCCGATTTCGTCGGCCGGATGAATGTCTGGGCGCAGCGAGCGCAGGATGTTCAGGAGCTGCGGCAGGCTCTCGACCCCGTTTTTCTGGCCGAAGGCCTCCCAGGCCAGCATCAGCGGCAGGCGGGTGTAGCGCACGAAAAAACCGCCGCCGACGATGAAATTATTGGGGCTCTTCAGCTTGAACAGGAACAGGCCCGCCTCTGGAAGCGCTTTGAATCCACTGCCGCCGGGCATCCAGAAATTGACTTCATCGGGCTTGAGCGCAGCCAGGTAGTGAAACCACCTCGAGTCCGTCACGCCGACATAAAACTTTCCGGTCAAAGGATTTCCCCCGAAACGCCCTCCTGGATTATGTCTATTTTTGCTCCCGCTGGCCAGTAGCACCCGACGGATCCTGGTAGGCGGTGTATTTTGCTGAGCTGCCGCGCACCCGTTCGGGCGGGTACTTCTCGGCGTTGAGTTTCATTTTCTCGCCCACGGCCGGGCCGATTTCGATGCCTAAACGGTCAGACAGGGCGGCCAGGTAGATCTGCACATCCGCGATTTCGTGGGCAATTGCCTCGAGTTGCTCATGCGAGAGCATCTCGCTTTGCTCCGCTGTCAGCCACTGAAAATGTTCCAGCAGCTCGCCGACTTCACCCGCGAGTGCCATCGCAAGATTCTTCGGCGTGTGGAACTGGTCCCAGTCACGCTCGGCGACGAAGTCGCGGAATTTGGTCTGGAAATGTTTAATTTCGGGCCACTCAGGCATGCTGCGCTCCGGCGATGGGCGTTGTAGGATTGTTCCGCGCTTGCGCTGGTTCTGCAAGCTAATGAGTGCTTTCCGCCGGAAACGCAGCGGGGGGAATCCTGGGCCGATGTCAGCAGATGCCCACGACACCCGAGTCCGAAAAATGGCCCTTGACTGGCTGGTGCCCCAGAGGAGATTTTACGCCTCGAAGGGATTTTGCAAGACAATCCACAGCGGCAGTCGCCAGACGGTCGAGGTGTATCCTGCGTGCTGAAGAACGGCGTTGACGGGCGATGATCGGTAATCTCGGCAAGAAGGACCGCGACGGTCGCCAGGTGCGCATCGAGCACCGCGGGCGGAATCTGCGCGCCAGTCGGACCGGCGGGGTGGCGTTGCGCGAGGAGGTGCGGGCCGGGCGGATCGGTTTGACGGCGAACAGCTCGCACGGGCTTCGGCTATCGAGCGCGTTGGGGCCGGGGACGCAGGTGGCGATGCAGGGCGGGCGCTTCGTGCTGCGCGGACGTTACGGCTCGGGGCCGATGAAATTCAATCTTTCGAAGTCCGGGGTGTCGGCCTCGCTGGCCAGCGGCGTAGGGCGTTTGAATCTGACCCACCCGTCGCGTTCTTCGGCCAAGCTGTTCGGAGTGCAGGTGCGCGGCAACAATGCGGCCTGGATGAATCTGGCGGCGATGCTGGTCGCGGCCGTGGTGGCCATGGTCCAGCTGATCATCCTGGCAGTGGTGGCCCTGGTGCGCGTGCTGATCTGGCTGGGTGCGGTGAGCTGGTCTGGCGTGCAGCGGCTGCTGGCGTGGTGGCAGGCGCGGCAGCAAGCGCGCGAGTTCGAAGCCTTGATGGCCGCGGTTCAGGCACGGGCCGAGCGCCCGGGCGAGACGGTTGCCGGGGCTGTGCCGGACGGGGATGCGGCCCGACTCGAGTGCCTGGCTTCGCTGCTTGCCGCGAACGCAGCGACGCCGTCCGAATCATCGATCGATGCGGTCCGTTCTACTGTGTCCGCACCGCAGGACTGGTTGGATCAGCTGGCCTCCGCCTGGCGGGTTGCCCGCGCGTTGTTCTCTAATCGGACTGATGCATCGATCGTGGAGGTGGTGCTCGACCTGGACGATCGCTGCATTGCCGCTGGCGGCCGCACGTTGGAGCAGGAAGAGATGCTGGGCGTGATTGCCGAGGCGGGTGGGGTGCGGGTGGTTGGGGTTGGGGGTGAAGAAGGGAGAAAGGGTGAAGGGGGGAAAGGGTGAAGGGGTGAAGGGGTGAAGGGAGCAAGGAGCAGGGAACAAGGAACAAGGAACAAGGAACAAGGTAAAGGGCGCAGGGTTCAGGGCGCAGGGCTGCATTGGTAAGAATCTTGGGCAGAACTTTCGGCTTAAGAATCCTGGTCGATCCCAAGGCGACATCACGGCCCCTCAGGCCATGCCATTGCTGCTACGCGTTCCTGCACCTGAGTGGCCACGCGAATGACGGCTTCGCCCAGGTTCACTTCGATGTCCATATGGCCTTCGTATTCGGCGAGATTTCGGGCGCGGTGGGCGCGGTCCAGCACTCGCCATTGAGCCGGAGCGAGGTCCACGGTGTGTTGTAGGCACTGAAATACCAAGTAGCGGCTGTCCGAGCGGTAGCCATGCCAGCGCAGGGCGGCCAATGCCAAGGCATGAGCAGCGTTGTATGCCAGGTCGAACTGACTTTCGAGGCTGAGTTCGCGGTGTTGAGCATCTCGCAAGCGCGCGATGCCGGAGGTAAGCAGGCCCTGGAACTCGCGGCGAGAGGGGGCTTGGTGATTGAGCTTTCCGATGCGCGCCAGATTGTCGAGTTTTTCCTTGCTCATCACTGCACTCAGTCGAGTGATCCCAGCAAGACTTCGTGATCGTTATCGAGTACCTCGGTCAGAAACGGACTTTTTTGCTCGCGGCGGCGCCTGAATTCGTCTGTGGTGTAGAGCGTGGGGTTGATGCTGCGGCCGAGGGCCTGTTCCGTGGCGCTCAGCGCCTCGAAGATGTCTTCGAGCAGCAACTCGTCGGAGACGATCAACACATCGACGTCGCTGCCGGCATGATCGCGGCCTTGCGCGATCGAACCGTAGAGCAGGGCCAGATCGATTTGGTCGCTCACCAAGGCCAGCGCGGTCCTGAGCAGTTCGGCGGGCCCGAGAATCTTGCGGGTCAGGCTGCAGAGTTCGTTGAAGATGGGCGCATTGGGGTTGGCGCGATACAGTCGGCCGCGGCTCTGACCCTCTTGCGTGATCAAGCCGACTTCGGCCAGCCTTGCGGTTTCTCGCTGGACGGCCCCGCGACCGGCCTGAGCCAGGTCGATGAGTTGGCTGAGCGTATAGCTGCGGTCCGGGTCCGTGAAGAACAGACGAAGCAAGGTCTGGCGGGTGCCGGAGAACAGCGCGTCAGCCAGGCTGGTGCGTTTCTTGTACCGAGTCGCGTCGCCATCTCTGATTTCTGAAATACTCATATTGAGTAATTAAATACCTTGAATGGGTATTTGTCAAGGCGCAAGGCACAAGGTACAAGGCACAAGGCACAGGGTGAAGAGGCGAGGTCCCGGGTGGAGCACGGGATGACGCTTTGCGTCAGTTTCCGGTTTCCGGGCTCTGGGCTCAGGGAACAGGGAACAGGGAACAGGGAACAAGGAACAGGGAACAAGGAACAAGGAACAAGGAACAAGGAACAGGGTAAAGCGCTCAGGGTTCAGGGTTCAGGGCTTGAAAACGGGTCAGGTCGTGTAACGTGCATGACCAAACAAGGGTTGCAGTCGCTCCCATTGTGGAGCAATTCGACTTGCTGCTAACGGTGCAGGCCTAAGGCCTGTGAACGTTGCACGGCTTTACCCCCCTGTTTGTGCCAGGCCTCGGCAGAGCTCCCCATTGAGCTCACATTGCGGGCCGGATATCAGTGTTCGAGAGGTCCTCCCCCTTGAAAAGCAGTGCCTCGTCACACACGTGCGCCAGGGCATAGCTCATGCAGTCGCCGAAATTCAGCGCGGCGGGATGCCGACCTTTTCCGTAGCGGCGATACGCCTGCTGAGCGGCATGCAACTGCGGCAGGTCAAACGGTACGATCTCAGCGCCGGCCTCGCGGATGAACGAATCAAGAGCTGCCTCGGCGGCTTCTCCGAACCAGCGCGTGAGCACCATCGAGGCCTCAAGAAGAGCTGGCGTGCCGATCCGTGGCGCTGGGTCCTGCTCTATCTGTTGTGCGTATCGGGCAGCATCGGGCTCCCCGGCCAGAATTGCGACGACCGCGGATGTGTCGATGATCATCTCGGCATACCGTTTTCGTCGTAGCCGATCGCTTCCTCAGCGCTTTGGTCGAATTGCTTTTTTCCTTGCTTTGCCAGGGAGAGTTGCAGCAGACGCTCGGCGACTCCGGAACGGCGACGTCTGGACTCCCGACGCAGGCGCTGCTCGATTGCTGTGCGAACAGAGGTAGTGATCGACTCGCCGGTTAGTTCAGCTAGCTCGCGGATTTTTCTGTCGGTTTCGGAGTCCTTGCCAACAGACATGGCAGATTCATGCTGATCGGATAAATTCAGCCTATCACGAGTAGGGTCACGCGACACCCAGCGAGACGTCGTTGCCGGCGGCTGGCCTGTCAAAGCAGCTGCATGAGCCTCAGCCTGGGCGACAGATCCTCCAGCTTCCAGCCTTCATGCTGACTGGCGATCTTGGTTTCGGCTGTGCTTGAGGAGGCTTTCGGCCGGGATAGCAAAGGCTTCGTGCAGGTTTTCGATCATCCGGAGCGTGAGGGGGCGCTTGCCGGCCAGCACTTCGTAGACACGATTCTTTCGACCAATGGCGGGCACAAGATCATCCACGGTCAGACCCTGCTGGTCCATGCGGAATTTGATGGCTTCCACCGGATTCGGGAATTCAATCGGATAATGCTTGCGCTCATAGGCTTCGACCAGCGTGACCAGCACGTCCAGGCGATCGCCTTCGGGGCTGTCCATTTCGGCCAACATCAGCGTCTCGATTTCCTGGAGTGTCGCCCGGTAATCGGCTTCAGTTTTGATGGGTCGAATTTCCATAGCTCGCCTCACATGGTCTGCGCGTCGATCTGGTCGTAGTGCTTGTGCGTACCAAAAAACCGGATATAAACGACACGATAGGGATAGTTGATCCAGGTGACTAGCCGGTACTTGTTCCCGGCAATGTTGAACACCACGCGCCCGTCTTTGAGAATGCTGGCGCTTGCAAATTGCGCCTTCACCTCATTCGGAGTTGCCCAGTCGGCTTTGAGCGTCTCCCGGTACCAGGCCATTCCCGGCTCGATCGAGTCAGCATAGCCTGGAGAGCCGGCCCAGAATGCTTTCAGAGTGGACAGAGCGATGATGCGCACGGTTCAATAGTAGTCCCAATTTGGGACATTGGCAATGATGATTTTGGCTGGGGCAGGGGGAGTGGCGAGAAATTTGGTTTCCGGTTTCCGGTTTCCGGTTTCCGGGTGCAAGGGTCAGGGTTCAGGGCGAAGGGGTGCAGGGGGAAGGGGCGAAAGGGCGAAAGGGCGAAAGGGCGAGGGTCAACTCTCGCAGTTATTCGACTCGATTCGCTGCGCCAGGTCTCCAGGGGCGGTGAAGCGGATGGGTTTTCGGCCCGGAGCGGAGGGCTCTAGGAAGCCCAGGTCGGCGAGTTCGAGCAGGTCGCTGCGGGCGGTGGCGTAGGCCACGCCGTGGCTAAGTTGGTGGGAGCCGAAGGTGTAGACAGCCTGAGGATTGCGCAGGGCATGACCGAGCAGTGCGAGCTGTCGATGATTGAGGGGGATGCGGGTTCTCAGCCTGCGTTCAACCGACTGGATTTCCTCGGTTTTCCGCTGCAGATAGGCGTCCAGTTGTTCCATGGCGCGGCTGACCACATCGAGCTGGTGCAGGAGGAAATAGGTCAGGTCGTTGTCGTCGGTTTCAGTGCGCAGGAAGGCCCGCTTGTACTGTCCCGGCGCCTGACGGAGGATGGTGGAAATCGAGATGAACTCGAACAGCCAGTAGCCTGATTGCAGCATTTTCCAGTAGAACAAGGCGCGGGCGGTTCGACCGTTGCCATCGGCAAAGGGGTGGTCCCAGGCCAGCCAGAAATGCAGGATCATGGCGTGGACGACCGGGTGCAGAAAGTCGCGGCCGGTCAGGTTGCGATTCGCGAATTCACACAGGTGCTCCAGTCGCGCCGGCAATGCCTCGGCCGGCGGGGGGCGGTGGAGGATGTCGTGCGTGCGACGATCGCGGACTTCGACCCGCTCCTCGTCAGGCGTCTGCAGTCGACCGGCGCTCCGCGCGTCTTCGAGGGTGTCTTCGGTGACCTGTCTGTGCAGTTCGAGGACGAGTTCGGGCGTCAACGGTCGGTCTCGCCATTGGCGAATGGTGGCCATTGCCCGGTAGTTATTGAAGATCATCCGCTCGTCGTGGTCGCGTGGTCGGCGTCCGCTGCGCAGCATGTCAACAGCGACCCGGCGGGTTGTTGCCGCGCCCTCGAGCTGGCTCGAGGTAATGGCCTCCTCGATGAGCGAGGAGAACAGGTAGCGATCACGCTGGGCGCTGTTGGCGATGGTCTCGGTGCCACCGATCCGGCCAGCCAGGCGACTGTCGATCCTGTGCAGCTGTTCCTGGATCGGTTCGACCGGACAGAAGTGAAAGGCCTTGCCCGCCATGTCGTGCATCGGGACAGGCTTGCGCAATGGCCAGCGCGCGGCCTTGACCGCGGCCCACCAGTCTTCTTGTGACAGGCAGTCGGGCGGCGAGCGGTGGCGCAGCTTGTCCCAGTGGAAGTACTGCCCGTCGGGAAGCGGTCCGACCCGACCTGCGCCGAGCACGGCGATCAGACGCTCTCGATGCCGCGAAAAGCAGCGCTGCCAGTCGGGTGGAGGGGCAAAGGACATCTTTATCAGTTTTCAGGAAATTGATCATCATGCTACAGTGGTTTTGCGGGATTATCAACTTTCGTATTTTTGATAATCATTGTCGAAACATGATTGGATTGCACCGGCAGTCACGGCTCATGGTCAGAGGGGCATGCCCTTTCCCTTGGCAGATGGCGTTGACAGGAAAAAGGGTGAAGGGGTGAAGGGAGCAGGGAGCAAGGAGCAAGGAGCAGGGAACAAGGAACAAGGTAAAGGGCACAGGGAGCAGGGTGAAGGGGTGAAGGGTGAGGGGTGGGGTGTGTTTGGGGTTTGGGTTGATCACGGGGTGTTGGCTGGTGGGGCGTAGTCTTGGGGGTATGGAAACGAAATCGAAGTCGGAGAACGGTCATCGGGTGACCGTCTGGTATGACGGCGGTTGCCCGCTGTGTGTGCGCGAGATCGGATTGATGGATCGGCTGGACAGGCGTGATCGCATCGAGTTCGTGGATGTGGATCGCGAAGATGCGGTCTGTCCGATCGACCGCGATCTGTTGCTCGCGCGTCTGCATGCGCGCGAGGATGGCGAGATGGTCGACGGGGCGGCGGCGTTCGCGGCGATGTGGCGGGCGATTCCGGTGATGCGGCCGCTGGGGCTGGTGGCGAGGAATCGGGTGGTCCTGTGGCTGCTGGAGCGGGCTTACCGCGGGTTTCTGGTCGTGCGACCGGCGGTGCAGCGGGTGTTTGTGCGGATTTTCGGGGATGGCGAGGATGGCCCAGCGGCTGGGCGGGTGTAGGTTTTCGGGTTCCGGTTTAGGGTTTCCGGTTTCCGGGTCGAAGACTTTATGGGCTTGGTTCATGGTTAAAGGGGCTGGTTTCGCGCTGGTGCTGGCATGTGGGTTGGTGCTGTCGGGATGTGCGAGCCATCTCAATGATCCGGGGCGTGATGTGGAGGTATCGAATCGCGGCCATGTGGTTCTGACCGATCAACGCTTTTCGCCGGCGGACTGGCCGCAGGCGCTGTTTGCGGATGTCTACATTCCCGTCGGCGATCGTGCGGCCTGGCCGGCGGTTCTGGTGGTTCACGGCGGCGGTTGGGAGCGGCGCAGCCGGGAGGACATGGCGGGCATTTCGCGGCGTCTGGCCGACAACGGCTTCGTCGCGGTGAATATCGATTATCGCTTTGCGCCTGACTATCGATTTCCGGCGCAGCTTCACGATCTGCAGATTGCCCATCGGTGGATGCGCGCCGAGGCCTCGCGCCTGCGGATCGACCCGGACCGGATCGCCGGGCTGGGATTTTCCTCCGGCGCCCATCTGGTGGCGCTGGCCGGGCTGGTAGCCGGCACCGACTCGCCGCTCAATGCCGAGTACGGGCCATCGGACAACGGCTTTTTCGCTGTGGTGGTCGGCGGAATTCCGTCGGATTTCGACCTGTTTTCCGACGGCCGGCTGCTCAGGCAGCTCATGGGCGCCACCCGGGAGGAAGCGCCAGCCGCCTATAGGGCCGCCTCGCCGGTCACGCATGTGCATGAACAATCGCCACCGTTTTTCCTGTTCCACGGCACGATGGACCAGCTCGTTCCGTTCGAGCACGCGCAAGTCCTTTACGACGCGCTGAACGAGCGCGGCGTGCATGCCGAGCTCTACCGGATGCGCCTGCGCGGCCACGTCACATCGTTCCTGACCCGGGGCGGCGCGATGCGCCAGGCGATCGCGTTTCTGCATGACATGGCCGAACGCCCCGAAGACGCGCTTGGAGGGCTTTCGGTGCCGGCTTCGTAGCTCAGGCATCGAGCGCACGGCAGTCCCTGGCGTTAGACGGGTGCCATTCTGGAACCACTTGAGCGCGCTGTTCGCGCCTGACTTGCTGGCGCATGAACTGACCAGCGTCGCGCTGAAGAAATCCGCAGCTGGCCCCGGAACTCCGTGCCCGCTGGTCACATTCGACGGAAAGCTGGATCAGGTCGCGGCGATCAGACTGGCTGATCAACCCGAGACGGGCTGACTGCCATCTGCGCGCCCGAGAATCCACCCGGACCGTGGCGCGCATAGAATGCGGCTATGGACTTCGATACCTTGCACCAGTTGCGGGAAGTACACGGCGGGTGGCGGCTGTTGCTGGCCGATCACTCGCCGATGATCGTGAGTTTCCTGCACCGCTGCTTCATCGAACCGAACGTCCGCGCCGTCACCGAAGGCGAGCTGGTCAGCCGGCTTGATGACCATCTGGCCGGCATCCGCGAAGTCCAGGGTGAGGACGCCTTTCCCCGCCCCGCGCTGGCCTACCTGAAGGACTGGGCCGAGGATCGCCGGGCCTGGCTGCGACGCTACTACACGTCCGACAGTGACGAAGCCCACTACGATCTGACGCCTGCGGCCGAAAACGCGATCCGCTGGCTTGACGGGCTCGAACAGCCGCAGTTCGTCGGGGCCGAATCGCGCCTGATGACGGTGTTCGACCTGCTGCAGCAGATCGTCAGCGGCACCGAAACCGACCCGGCGGCCCGTATCGCCGAGCTGCAGGCCCGGCGGGACGCCATCGACGCCGAGATCGAGCGCATCCGCGGCGGTGAGCTGTCCTTGATGGACGACACGCAACTCAAGGAGCGCTTTCTGCAGATGGCCGAGACCGCCAGCGCCCTGCTCGCGGACTTCCGCCAGGTCGAGCACAATTTCCGCCAGCTCGACCGTCAGGTCCGCGAGCGCATCACCTGGTTCGAAGGCGGAAAGGGAGAGGTGCTCGAAGAGGTTTTCGGCGAACATGACAGCATCGTCGACTCCGACCAGGGCCGCAGTTTCCGCGCCTTCTGGGATTTTCTGATGTCGCCGGCCCGGCAGGAAGAACTGAGCCAGTTGCTCGAAAGGATTTTCGAACTCGATGCGATCCGCGCGCTCAAGCCGGATCGGCGCGTCAAACGCATTCATTACGACTGGCTGGAAGCTGGCGAGGTGACGCAGCGCACGGTCGCCCGGCTGTCCGAGCAACTGCGCCGGTTTCTCGACGACCAGGCCTGGCTGGAGAACCGGCGCATCATGGAGTTGATCCGCAGTCTGGAACGCAAGGCGGTAACCGTTCGCGAAGACCCGCCGTCGCAGTTCGGCATGTGGCTGGACCTGCCGGTGCCGGCGTTCGATCTGGTCATGGATCGGCCCTTGTTCAGCCCGCCGCTGCGCCCCGACATTCAGGGCGAAGTCACGCTCGCCGACGACAGACTCATCGATACCGAAGCCCTGTTCGACCAGACCCATGTCGATCGTCCGCGACTGGAGGCGCACATTCGCCGGACCCTGCAGGACCGAGACCAGATCACTCTGGCCCAACTGGTCGCCATTCAGCCGCTGGAGCAGGGTCTGGCCGAAGTCGTGACCTACCTGGCCATTGCCGACGATGATGAGAGCAGCCTGATCGACGATCGGACCAGCGAGACCGTTACCTGGATCCAGGGCGACGGGCGCCGGCGCCGGGCGCGAGTGCCTCTGGTAGTATTTTCGCGATGACCGAGGCCGGACCCGATCCCCGTCTGTCACAGCCGCTGATTGCCCTGTTCAGGGGCGTGGTCTACGCCGACCAGAACTACGAGAACTGGCAGAACCTGCTCGAACGCCAGGCCGCCATCACCGACTTCGTGACCACGCTCGGCCTCGAACTGACGGTCGATGAGGCCGAGGGTTATGCCTTCCTGCGCCAGCGACCGAGCGAGCCGGATGAGACTGGACTGCCGCGCCTGATGGCCCGCCGCCAGTTGAGCTACCCGGTCAGTCTGCTGCTGGCTTTGCTGCGCAAGAAGCTGGCCGAACACGACGCTGGCGGAGGAGAAGTGCGGCTGATCCTTTCGCGCGAGGAGATCGCCGACCTGGTGCGCCTTTTCCTGCCCGACTCGGCAAACGAAGCAAAGCTGATCGACCGTGTCGGCATGGACATCAAAAAGGCCGTCGAGATGGGTTTTCTGCGCAAGCTCCGCGGCCAGGACAGCCAGTACGAGGTGCGCCGGATTCTCAAGGCCTATGTCGATGCCCAGTGGCTCAGCGAATTCGATTCCCGCCTCGGCGAGTACGCCGACCACCTGGCCAGGGGCTGAAGGACACGCTTGCATGGAAGGGCTGGCACTTGACTTCGCCACCGACGACCGCCGCGCCGGCTACCGCCTGCATCGCGTCGAGCTGCTCAACTGGGGCACCTTCGATCGCAGCGTCTGGCAACTGACCCCGAACGGGGCCAACTGCCTGGTCACGGGTGATATCGGCTCGGGCAAGTCCACCCTCGTCGATGCCGTCACGACCCTGCTGGTACCGGCCCAGCGCATCACCTACAACAAGGCCGCCGGTGCCGAAGCGCGCGAGCGCTCGCTGCGTTCCTACGTCCTCGGCCACTACAAGTCCGAGCGCGGTGAGACGGGCCTGTCGGCCCGCCCGGTCGCGCTGCGCGACCACAACAGCTACTCGGTCATCCTCGGTCATTTCTACAACGAGGGCTTCGATCGCCACGTCACCCTGGCCCAGGTGTTCTGGATCGCCGACAGCCGGGGTCAGCCCGATCGCTTCTACGTGGTCGCCGATCGACCGCTATCGATCGCCGAGCATTTCTCCGGCTTCGGGAGTGATCTGAAGGACCTGCGCAAGCGCCTGCGCGCGCTCGATCATGTCGAACTGCACACCGCCTTTCCGGCCTACGGCTCGAGTCTGCGGCGCAAGCTGGGTATCGGCAGCGAACAGGCGCTGGAGTTGTTCAACCAGACGGTATCGATGAAATCGGTCGGTAACCTCACCGAATTCGTGCGCGAACACATGCTGCAGGCCGCCGAGACGGCCGAGCGCATCGACGAGCTGATCCGCCATTTCGACGACCTCAACCGCGCCCACGAGGCCGTTCTCAAAGCCCGCGACCAGATCGATGCGCTCGCGCCGATCGTCGCCGACGTGGATGACCACGCCGAGCGCAGCCGGCAGGCCGCCCTGTTGCGCGGCTGCCGCGACGCGCTGACGCCATGGTTTGCTCATCTCAAGATCGAACTGCTCGACCAGCGCCTCGATGACCTCAATCGCGAAGGGGCGAGACTGGAAGAACGGGTCGAAAAGCTCAAGCGCGCCCGCTCGGATCAGCGCCGACAGCGCGACGACCTGCGCCAGGCCATCGCCGACAACGGCGGCGACCGGCTCGAGCGCGTTGTCGAACAGATCGAGCGCCACCAGGCCGAGAAGGCCGAACGCAAGCGCGAAGCCGAGCGTTATCGCGAGCTGGCTTGCGCCCTCGAACTGCCCGACGCCCGCGATGCTGATCGCTTCCGCGACAATCAGGCCGCTCTGGGCAGCTTGCGCGAGCAAACCGAATCGCTCCAGGCCGAGCGTCAGAACGAACGCACCGAGCAGTTCGTCACCATGAAGGAACTGCGCGGGCAGCACGAAGCCATCGAGCACGAGCTGACCTCGCTGAAGGCCCGCCGCTCCAACCTGCCGGCGGCCATGCTGGCGTTGCGCGACAGGCTGTGCCAGGCGCTGGATCTCGAGCCCGGGGACCTGCCGTTCGCCGGGGAACTGATTCAGGTGCGCGAGGACGAACTCGACTGGGAAGGGGCGATCGAGCGCCTGCTGCACAATTTTGCGCTGTCCCTGCTGGTCCCCGACGAGCACTACCGCGCCGTTGCCGATTGGGTCGACGCGACCCGCCTGCGCGGCCGGCTCGTCTACTACCGGGTGCGCGAGGCGCGCGCGTCCAGCCTGGACCGGCCACATCCGGACGCCCTGAGCCGCAAGCTGGATATCCGCGCCGACAGCGGTTTTTACGCCTGGCTGGAGCAGGAGTTGTTTCGGCGTTTCGATCACGTCTGCTGTGGCGACATGGATCGCTTCCGGCGCGAGCAGCGCGCCATCACCCGGGCCGGCCAGATCAAGACCGGCGGCGTGCGCCATGAAAAGGACGATCGTCACGCCATCGATGACCGGACCCGCTACGTCCTGGGCTGGAGCAACGAGAACAAGATTCGCGCCCTCGACGCGCAGCGCGAAGCGCTGGAGAAGCGTATCCAGGCCGCGGCCGATGGCATTGCCGGGATCGATGCCGAGCTCAAGTCGCTGGGCGGGCGTCTGGCCGATGCCAGCCGGCTCGAGATGTTCACCGACTTCCAGCGTCTCGACTGGTCCGAGCTGGCCCGTCGTATCAGCGGGCTGGAGGCCGAGTGCCGCGCCCTGCGCGAGGAATCGGACGTTCTCAAGACCCTGCGCCAGCAGCTCGAAGCGCTGGAAAAGGTTCATGAAGAGACCGAAACGCAGCTCGAGCGGCGCCAGGAGGCGCTATCCACCGTCAGGGAGCGATGGCGCACGGCGGGGCAAGAGCGGACCGAAGCCGAAACCCTGGTCGCCGAACTGGACGAGACCGAACGCGCGCAGTGGTTCGGACAGCTGGCCGAGCGGCGTGAACAGGCCCTGGCGGATCAGGTCATCGGCCTCAACGGGATCGAAGCACGCCAGCGCGAATTCCGGGCCTGGCTGACCGCGCGCATCGACAGCGAGGACAAGGCGATCGGACGGCTCAACGATCGCATCGTCAAGGGCATGCAGAATTTCCACCATCGCTGGCCGCAGGAAGCGCTCGAGGCCGATGTGAGCGTGGCGGCCGCCGACGAGTACCGCCGGTTGCTCGACACCCTGCAGAGCGACGATCTGCCGCGCTTCGAGCAGCGCTTCAAGGAACTGCTCAATGAAAACACCATCCGCGAGGTGGCCGGGTTCCAGGCGCTGTTGCACCGCGAGCGCGAACAGATCCGGGAGCGCATCGAGATCATCAACCGCTCGCTGCACGAAATCGACTACGAGCGCGGCCGCTACATCCGCCTGCTGGCCGAAACCACCACCGATGTCGACGTGCGCGAATTCCAGCAGAAGCTGCGGGCCTGCACCGAAGGCTCGATTACCGGCTCGGAGGACGCCCAGTATTCCGAGCAGAAGTTCCTCCAGGTGCGTGACATCATCGACCGCTTCCGCGGGCGCGAGGGCTCGGCAGAATACGACCGGCGCTGGACGCGCAAGGTCACCGATGTGCGCAACTGGTTCGTGTTTTCGGCTTCCGAGCGCTGGCGCGAAGACGATCGCGAGCACGAGCACTACGCCGATTCGGGCGGTAAATCCGGCGGCCAGAAAGAGAAGCTCGCCTATACGGTGCTGGCGGCCAGCCTGGCTTACCAGTTCGGGCTGGAATGGGGCGAGAAGCGCTCGCGCTCGTTCCGTTTCGTGGTCATCGACGAGGCTTTCGGGCGCGGCTCGGACGAATCGGCGCGTTACGGTCTGGAACTGTTCGGCCGGCTCAATCTGCAGTTGCTCATCGTCACGCCGCTGCAGAAGATCCACATCATCGAACCCTTCGTGGCCAGCGTCGGTTTTGTCCACAACCCCGACGGTCAGCAGTCGATGCTGCGCAACCTGAGCATCGAGGAGTATCGGGACGAGGTCAGGGCCCGGAAAAGCGCTTCATCGAACCCGTTGGTGTGAGAGCCTGGACGACCCCGAAGGATCTGATCGCCCGGCTGCGCCGGCACTGGGATTCCGGTCGCTTGCTGGCCGACCGGCTCGGTGCCGATGATTCGCTGTTCCCCCTCACCCTGCCCCTGCGCAGGCCGTCCAGCCGCGATCTGAGCGAGCGTTTCGAGGCCGTACGGGCGTGGGTGAACGAATTGGTCGAGCACGCCAGCGAACGCCGGGGCCATGGCTATGAAATCGAGTGGCGGAGCGTCAACCACCGCGTGCTGGGCCGCAATCGCCTGCCGCTCAGGGTGGTGGTGCCCGGCCCCGACGACGCGCTTCGCCTGATCGGCAAGACGCGGGAGGCACGCCGATTCGATGAACTCGCAACCGGCCTGCTGAGCGAGTTTCCGGACTTGCGCGGCTGGCTGATGCGGCGTCCGCTCGAGGCCTTGAACCGAGCCGAAGAGTGGCCAAGGCTCGGGGCCGTGCTGGGATACTTCCGGCAGCACCCGCGCCCCGGCCTCTATCTGCGCCAGCTCGACATACCCGGCGTGGACACCAAGTTCATTCAGGCCCGGCGCGGCCTGGTGTCGGAACTGCTCGATTCGATCCTGCCGGACGATGCGGTCGACGCGACGACGAGCGGAGTCCGCCAGTTCAACCGGCGCTATGGCCTGGCCAGTCCGCCGGTGCTGGTGCGCTTCCGCATTCTCGACCCGGGCCTTAGGCTTGAGGGCTTGAGCGACCTTTCGGTGCCGGCCGAGGAGTTCGCCCAGCTCGAGCTGCCGGTCGAGCAGGTGTTCATTACCGAAAACGAGATCAATGGCCTGGCTTTCCCCGACCATCCGCGCGCGCTCGTGATCTTCGGCCTCGGTTACGGTCTCGAGCGCCTGGCCGGCACCGAGTGGCTGGCCCGGACCGATTGCTGGTACTGGGGCGACATCGACACCCACGGTTTCGCGATTCTCAATCGTCTGCGCCACTATCTTCCAGAAGCGCGCTCCTTCCTGATGGATCGAGCCACGCTCGATGGCCATCGCGAGCTCTGGGGTCAGGAGCCGGAGAACCGGCGCTTCTTCGGCGAACTCGACCGCCTCGACACGGCCGAGCAGACGCTGTATCGGTCTCTGCGCGATGACCTGCTGGGAGACCGCATCCGTCTCGAACAGGAACACGTACGCTTCGCCTGGCTCGAGCAATTTCTTGGTCGCATCCGTTCCGATCGGTCCGGCAGGAGCGTGCCATCAGGAGCACCAATCGATTGATCGAGCCTTGAGCCCGGGGTGTTTCAATGGCGGAATGATCATCGAGAACATCCAGCTCGTCTGGTTCAAGCGCGATCTGCGCGTTGCCGATCACCGGCCGCTGGCCGAGGCGGCGCGGCGCGGGCCGGTGTTGCCGGTCCACGTGGTCGAGCCGGGCTATTGGCGACAGCCCGATACGGCCGCGCGGCACCAGGCCTTTATAGCGGAGTCGTTGACCGATCTGCATCACGCATTGACCGAGCTCGGGCAGGGCCTGGTCATCGAGGTCGGTGAACTGCCGGAAGTGTTCCAGCGACTGCACGATCGCTTCGGTTTCGTCGCGATTCATGCGCATGAAGAAACCGGCACCGACTGGACCTTCGCACGCGATCGCCGGGTGCGCGCATGGTGTCGGGCACACGGTATCGAACTGCATGAGTATCCCCAGTTCGGGGTTCAGCGCGGGCTCAAGGATCGCGACGGCTGGGCGAAGCGCTGGGAAGCGTTCATGGGTGAAGACCCTGTCGCCGTGCCGCAGTCTCTGCCATTCGTGGTCGAAACACCGGCACCGGACGATGTCTTCGCCGACGCCGCGCCGTACGACCGGCGAGAGACGCCGGGTCGCCAGCGCGGCGGGCTGGTCGAGGGTCAGGCGACGCTGGCCGATTTTCTCGAAAACCGTGGTGAGGCCTATCGCGGCGGCATTTCCAGCCCGCTGTCGGCCGAAACGGCCTGCTCGCGCCTGAGTGCGCACATCGCCTGTGGCACCCTGAGCCTGCGCTCGATCGTGCAGGCGAATCGCCGGCGCATGGTGCAGGCGCGCGAGGCCGGGGAGAAGCGCTGGCGCGGATCGCTGTACCAGTTCGACCAGCGTCTGCACTGGCACTGTCATTTCATCCAGAAGCTCGAGCAGCGGCCCGAGCTCGAGTGGCGCAACATGCATCCGGGCTTCGACGGGATGCGCGAAGACGACTTCGATGAGGAGAGATTCGCAGCCTGGGCCGAGGGCCGGACCGGCTATCCGCTGATCGACGCCTGCATGCGCTTCCTCATGCACACCGGCTGGCTGAACTTCCGCATGCGCGCGCTGCTGATAAGCTTCGCCGGTTACCAGCTCTGGGTGCATTGGCGCCAGCCGTCGCTGCACCTGGCCCGCCTGTTCACCGACTATGAACCCGGCATCCACTACTGCCAGTGCCAGATGCAGAACGGGGTTACCGGCATCAACACGCTGCGCATCTACAACCCGGTCAAGCAGGCGCAGGACCAGGACCCGGACGGCGAATTCGTGCGCCGCTGGGTGCCGGAGCTGGCCGGGGTGCCGACCGACGCGATCTTCGAGCCGTGGAAGCTGGGCCGGTCGGCGCTTGACGCTTACGGCGCGGGCGACTACCCGGAACCGATCGTCGATCACCTGGAAGCCTCGCGCGCGGCGCGGGAGGCCATCGGCGAATACCGCAAGCGCCCGGGCTTCAGAAAGGAGGCCGACCGCGTGCAGCACGAACTCGGCAGCCGTCGTTCAGGGCTGCCGCCGAGCGGGCGGCGGAAGAAGGCGAAGAAGAAGGGGGAAGAAGCTTCCCGACAGGGGGTGTTGTTCTGAGGTTCTCCAGGTCGGGTGCCTGAGGCCGGCTCCGAGATCCCGGCTCTCCGCTGCGCTCCGGCCGGGATGACAGAAGGAGGGTGGGCTCCGGCCGGGATGACAGAAGGAGGGTGGGCTGCGGCCGGGATGACAGAAGGAGGGTGGGCTCCGGCGGGGATGACAGACGAGTTTGCGCCTGCCGCGCATAAGATCGAAATCGGTTTCGCCGTTGCTCGCCGACACGCTTGGAAGGCGTCGCCGATGGGCTGGTGCCTGCCGGGCGTAGTCCCTCCTCGGTGTCCTGACCCGTGTCAACCCGGACTTGATCCGGGACCCCCGATGCTCCATTGGCTATTCGGTGGGCAATGAGCACAGCGGGTGCCGATGCTGGCTCTGAGATCCCGGCTCTCCGCTGCGCTCCGGCCGGGATGACAGAAGGAGGGTGGGCTGCGGCCGGGGTGACGGAGGAGGGGTGCGCTCCGAAGGCGGGTGGTAGCATCGACGTATCCTCAATCCTTCTTTCAAGGACATCAGTCATCTCCAGCGAGCAAGTCGATCAATCCCGCAAACCGGACGAGGTGAAGCGGATCGAGCGCTTCTACGACACCGATTACGAGGTCGGGCAGGACAACATCGAGGCGATGGGGATGGACATCCACAACCCCGTGTTCCTGGTCAGCGCGACGCTGATCCTGCTGTTCGTGGTCCTGTCGTTGATCTTTCCGCAGGTTTCGAGCCAGGCGCTGGAGTCGGCCCGGGTCTGGATCGGGGAGACCTTCGACTGGCTGTTCCTGAGCGCCGGCAACGTCTTCGTGCTGTTCTGCCTGTCCCTTATCGTTTTGCCGGTGGGCAGGATCCGACTCGGTGGCCAGGACGCGAAGCCGGAATTCACCTACCTGTCCTGGTTCGCGATGCTGTTCGCCGCCGGGATGGGTATCGGTCTGATGTTCTGGGCGGTCGCCGAGCCGGTCGCCTATTTCACCGACTGGTCCGGGACGCCGCTGGCGGTCGGAGCCGACAACGCCCGGGCCTCGCTCGGCGCGACGATGTATCACTGGGGCCTGCACCCGTGGGCCATCTACGGCCTGGTCGCGCTCGCGCTGGCCTTTTTCGCCTACAACAAGGACATGCCGCTGAGCATCCGGTCGACGTTCTATCCGCTGCTCGGCGATCGGGTCTGGGGGCCTTTCGGACACTTCATCGATACCCTGGCCGTGCTGGCCACGCTGTTCGGGCTGGCGACCTCGCTCGGCTTCGGCGCCAAGCAGGCGGCCGGCGGCATGGCCTTCCTGTTCGGCGTCGACCCGGGCCTCAAGACCCAGGTCGCGATCATCATCGGCGTGACTTCGATCGCGGTGATCTCGGTGATCCGCGGCGTGCACGGCGGTGTGCGCCTGCTCAGCAACTTCAACCTTCTTGTCGCGCTGGCCCTGCTGACCTTCACGATGCTGGCCGGCGGTGTACTCGATTTTCTCGCCAACGTCGGCACCACCGTTCTGGGCTACCTGGAATACGCCGTTCCGCTGAGCAACCCGGTCGGTCGCGACGACGAGGCCTTCTACCACGGTTGGACGATCTTCTTCTGGGCCTGGTGGATTTCATGGAGTCCGTTCGTCGGCATGTTCATCGCCCGCGTCTCGCGCGGCCGCACCGTGCGCGAGTTCATGACTGCCGTTCTCGTCGTGCCGGTGCTGGTGACCCTGATCTGGATGAGCGTGTTCGGCGGGAACGGCATCGACCAGGCCAGAACCGGCATCGGCCAGCTGGCCGCCGGGATCGGTGATTCTTCGCTGGCCCTGTTCCAGATGCTCGAACAGATGCCGCTGACGAGCGTCACCTCCCTGCTCGCGATCCTGCTCGTCCTGGTCTTTTTCGTTACCTCGTCGGATTCGGGATCGCTGGTGATCGACAGCATCACCTCGGGCGGCAAGCTCGACGCGCCCGTGCCCCAGCGAATCTTCTGGGCCGTGACCGAAGGCCTGGTCGCGGGCGTCCTGCTGGCCGTTGGCGGCGATGCGGCCCTCAATGCCCTGCAGGCCGGGGCGCTGAGTACCGGGCTGCCGTTCACGGTCGTGCTGCTGTTGATCTGCGTCAGCCTCGCCAAGGCCCTGCGGCACGAGCTGATGCTGGTCAATCGCGGTTATGGCTGACGGTTCCCGGGTAAGGCTATGACCTCACAGACCCGGCCGGTCGCGGCTGCAGGGATCCCGTTGGCCGCGCGGCTTGGCTTTACCCTCTGGATGCTGGTCTGGGTCCCGGTGGTGCTGAGCTCGCAGGGGCCGCAGAATTTCTGGTGGCTGTGCAACCTGGCGCAGTTCATCGTGCTCTACGCGATCTGGCGACCGAACCGACTGCTGATATCGAGTCAGGCGGGAACGGTCGTCCTTGTCGGCCTGGTCTGGACGATCGATTTCGTCATCGCGCTGCTGAGCGGCCAGAGCCCGTTCGGCATTACCTGGTACATGTTCAACGAGGAACTGCCGATCGCGCTGCGGCTGACCTCGACCTACCACATCTGGCTGCCGATCTTCCTGCTCTGGCTGTGCCTCCGGCAGGGCTACGATCGGAGGGGGCCCTGGCTGCAGTGTCTGATCGGCTCGGCCGCGATCGTCGGCGGCTGGCTCTTCGGCGATCCGGTCCGCAATCTCAACTACACTCACGCGCCGTTCGGCATCGAACAGGTCTGGTTGCCGCAGGCGCTGTTCATACCGCTGCTCTGTCTGGCTACCGCGCTGCTGGTCTATCTGCCCGGTCACTTGATCGTGTGCACTGTAAACTACCTCGCAGCGCGCACGACGAAAGACAATCCATGACATCAGCCCGGATCTCCGAACTGTTCGATGCCGATCGCTGGCAGGCCGTTTCCGGCTTCGACGGCGACGACATCACCTACCACCATGCCGAGGATCGGAGCAATCCCGGTCGGCGCATCGCGCGTGTTGCGTTCGATCGCGCCGATTGCCGCAACGCGTTCCGGCCGCAGACGGTCGACGAACTGCTCGCCGCGCTCGATCATGCCCGCCAGTGCACCGAGATCGGCTGCGTGCTGCTGACCGGCAACGGTCCGTCGCCGCGCGACGGCGGCTGGGCCTTTTCGTCCGGCGGTGATCAGACCGTTCGTGGCCGTGATGGCTACCAGTACGGTGATCCGGGGCGCTCCGGTCGGCTGCATATTCTCGAGGTGCAGCGCCTGATCCGCACGATGCCCAAGGTCGTTGTCGCGGTCGTGCCCGGCTGGGCGGTCGGCGGCGGTCACAGCCTGCACGTGGTCTGCGACCTGACCATCGCGAGCCGCGAGCACGCGCGTTTCCTGCAGACCGATCCCGACGTGGCCAGTTTCGACGCCGGCTACGGTTCGGCCCTGCTGGCCCGCCAGATCGGCCAGAAGTTCGCCCGCGAGGTGTTCTTCCTCGGCAAGACCTACGACGCCGAGCAGGCGCACGCGATGGGCATGGTCAACGAGGTTGTCGATCACGCCGGACTCGAGCAGCGCGCGCTCGAGCTGGCCGAGACGATCAACAGCAAGAGCCCGACCGCGATGCGCATGCTCAAGTACGCGTTCAACCTGCCCGACGACGGCCTCATGGGCCAGCAGTTGTTCGCCGGTGAGGCCACCCGGCTGGCCTACGGCACGGACGAGGCACGCGAGGGCCGCGACGCGTTCGTCGAAAAGCGCGCGCGCGATTTCTCGGAATTTCCCTGGAACTACTGAGTCGGCGGTCCGGGGATGGCCACTGACGCCGGGCGCGCGCCCAACATCAATACGCTCTGGGCTTCCGTCTTCGTCGACGAGCTGATCCGCTGCGGCCTGCGCCACGCGGTCATCGCGCCGGGCGCGCGCTCGGCCCCGCTGGTCTTTCAGCTCGCCGCGCGCCCCGAAATCGAAGACATCTCGATCATCGACGAGCGCTCGGCGGGGTTTTTCGCGCTCGGCCTGGCCCGCGCGACGCGGCGAACGGTCGCGCTGCTTTGTACTTCTGGCACGGCGGCGGCGAATTTCCATCCCGCGGTGTGCGAGGCGGCCTACGGCGATATCCCGCTGCTGGTGCTGACCGGAAACCGGCCGGCCGACGTGCAGGACTGCGGCGCGCAGCAGGTGATGGATCAGTACGATCTCTACGGCGGCAGGGTCCGCTGGTTTCATCGCATGGCGCAGCCGGAACTCAGGGCCGAAAAGCTTCGCTATCTGCGCGCGTGCGCCGGTCGAGCCTGGGCGCTGGCCGGCGGGCCGCGGCCCGGACCGGTTCATATCGACGTGCCGGTGCGAAAGCCGCTCGAGCCGATCCCCGATCCCAACGACCCGTTGCCCGAGCGCTGGCCCGAGGCGGTCGAGACCGACTGCCGAGGCCGTGACGGCGGGCGGCGCTGGCTCGACGTCGCGCATTCCAGGCCGCACGCCGACACGGACACCATTGATCGCCTCGCCGAACGCCTCGATTCGGCGCAGCGGCCCCTGATCATCGTTTCGACGGATCGCCTGGGCCTCGAGTATCGCGAGGCGCTGCGCGATCTGGCCGCGCGCGCGTCGGTCCCGGTGCTGGCCGAGGCCGGTTCCAATCTTTGCCACTGGGCCGATCGCGGCCCTGTCGTGATCGGTGCCGGTGAACTGATCGCCGACAGCAACTTCTATCGCGTCAACGGCCGGCCCGACCTGATCATCCGCCTGGGTCACCATCCGCTGACCTGGGCCGTGCAGCGGCTGGTCGACGACGATATCGAGCAGGTCCAGATCGCCTCGGCGGATCACCTGATCGATCCGGATCACCGCCTGACCGACCAGATCATCGCCGATCCGGCCGATTTGTTCGCCCGCCTGGCCGATCGCTGCGAGGCCGTCGACGCGACGTCCTGGTTGATCGCCCACCAGCGGGCCGAGACCTTGATCGACGCGGAGCTCGCGCGCGCCATGGCCGGCGAGGAGCGCCTGAATGCGCCGCGCTTCTGGCGCGAGCTCGGCGAGTTGCTGCCCGACGGTTGCCGTCTTTGCTATTCCAGCAGCATGCAGGTCCGTCATCTCGAGACCTTCATGCGTGCGCCCGGGCGCGATCTCGAGCTGCATTTCAATCGCGGCCTCAACGGCATCGATGGGGTGGTCTCGATGGCCGCCGGTCTCGCGGCCGGCCCGTCCCCGGGCAAGACGGTGCTGGTCATCGGCGATGTCGCCCTGCGCCACGACGCCCAGGCCCTGATGCTGGCGGTCGAAATGGGCCTCGATCTGACCGTGTTCGTGGTCGACAACGACGGCGGCGAGATTTTCGAGTACCTCCCGGGAGCCCGCTTCGAGGGTGTGCACGAGAAGCACTTCGCGACCTCGGGACATGCGCCGCTGGCTGACATCCTGCCGCGTGCGATCGACCTCGACCAGCCCGAAAGCTGGGACGCGTTTCGCGACTGCGCGCGCAAGGCGATTGCCGAGCCGGGTCCGAGGGTGCTGCGCGTGGCCACCGACCGTCGGGCCGACCGCGCGCTGCGCGCCAGCCTGATCGAGCGCGTCCGGACCGGGCTGGCCGCGGAGACGCCGTGAGCGCGGACTACCGGAACCGTCCGTTCCGGCTCGATGGAATCGATGTCCGGCGCCTGACCCTGCCGCTGGTCGCGCCATTGGTGACCGGGCGGCAAAGCTACCGGCTTCGCGAACTGCTCGTCCTGCGCGTTCTCATCCGCGTTGATGGACGGATCCAGCACGGTTGGGGCGAGGCCGCTCCGCTGCCGGGCTGGAACGACGCCGGTCTCGATAATCTGGACGATCTCGCAGCCCTGGCCGAATCGCTGGGTCGCGCCGGCGGCCGGCGCAGCCTGATCGAGCTGCTGGACAAGGAGCCCGAGCTGGACGCGCGTCCGGCGCTGCGCTTCGGCATCGAATGCAGCGTGCTCGATGCCCTGGCCCGGGCCGCCGGCGTCGCGCTGGTTTCGGCCCTGGCCGGGGAGAGCGGGTTCGAGGCGGCGAACAGGGTCGCCGTTCAGTACACGCTCGGCGACTGCGATGCGCCGGCCGCGATCGACGCGTTGGACGGAGCCCGGCGGGCCGGCTACACCCACGCCAAGCTCAAGGTCGGTGCCCGTTCGATGCGCGCCGACCTCGACCGGATCGGCGCGATCGGGGCTGCGCATCCCGACCTGACGCTGCGCCTCGACGCCAACGGTGCCTGGTCGCTCGACGAGGCCCTGGCCGTGCTCGCCGAGCTGCCGCCGGAACGCGTGGAATGGGTCGAGCAGCCGGTGGCGGATGCCGACTTCGACGCTCTGCTGGCGCGCCACGACCGCGCCGGACCGGCGATCGCGGCCGACGAAAGCGTCTGCTCGCCGGAACGCGCCGCCGCCCTGATCGGCAGTGGTCGGCTCGGCGCCGTGGTGGTCAAACCGGCCGCCCTCGGTGGTCTCGACCGGGCCGCCGGGCTGTTCGCCCGGGCGCGCGAGGCCGGCGTCGCGGTGATGATCAGCAATCTGATGGAGTCGGCGATCGGGCGCGCGGCGGTCGCCCATCTGGCCGCCGCGTGGCCGTGCATCCCGGGTCCGCACGGTCTGGCGACGGGCCGCTGGTTCGCGCAGGATGTCGCGCCCGGAGCGGACCGGATCAGCGACGCCTGGCTGCACCTGCGCGCCGGCCCCGGCCTGGGTTTCGATCCGGTGCTGGACTGATGGACTGGCTGGCGCGGCAGAATCGGCAGCGCCCCGATGCGCCGGCGCTGTTCGCTGACGAAGCGGTGATGACCTACGGGGAACTGGCCGCCACGGCGGCGCGCGGGGCCGCGCGGCTCGACGCCCTCGGAATCGGCCTGAACCAGACGCTGCTGTGGGAGGCCCGGGCGAGCCTGCCGGGCGTCTGCGGGCTGCACGCCGCGCTTTCGGTCGGGGCGAGCGTCGTGCCGTTTCGCCCCGGTCTTGATCGCTCCGCGCTGGGTCAGCTGGCCGCGCGGACCGATGCCGGGGGCCTGCTCGCGACCGGCGCCGAGGCATCGGGTCCGTCAGGCCTGCGCGGCGTGACCTTCGCCGAGCTGACCGCCGCCGGCCCGGAACGCCGTCCGGTGGTACTTGATCCCGAGCGCGTCGCGACCCTGATGCAGACTTCGGGCAGCGGCGGCCGACCCAAACTCGTACCGCTGCGCTGGCGACATCATGCGGCCAGCGTCGAGGCGATCAGCCGGCGGCTCGAACTGTCGGCCGCCGATCGCTGGCTGGTCTGCCTGCCGCTGCATCACATCGGCGGCCTGGCCATCCTGCTGCGCGCGGCGTTCACCGGGGCGGGCGTCGTCCTGCACGAGCGTTTCGATGCCGCGCGCGTCGCCGCCGCGATCGACCACGGGGCAATCACGCACCTGTCGCTCGTCCCGACCCAGCTCCGGCGGCTGCTGGCCGTGCCCGAAGGCCCGCCGCGCGGCCGGCTGCGCTGCGTCCTGATAGGTGGTGCCTTCGCCGCGCCCGACATGATGGCGCGGGCGCGGGCCATCGGCCTGCCGGTCGTGCCGACCTGGGGCATGACCGAGTCGGCCTCGCAGCTCGCCACGCCGAGCCCGGCCGAGGCCAACGCGATCGACTACGCCGCCCGGCCCGGTCGGGTCGGGCGGCCGCTGGACGGGGTCGAAGTGCGGCTGGCCGGGGTCAGCGGCCGCGAAGATGAACTCGAGGTCCGCGCGCCGCAGCTGTTCGAGGGCTATGCCGATGGCGCGGGCGGGCCGGACGCCCATGGCTGGTTCGCGACCGGCGACCGGGGCGCCATCGATGCCGAAGGCCGGGTCCGCATCATCGGTCGCGTCGACGACCGGATCATCTCCGGCGGCGAGAACGTCGACCCGCGCGCGGTCGAAGCTGCCCTGATTGCCGCGGGGCTGGTCGACGAGGCGGTCGTGATCGGACTGCCCGACGCGGAGTGGGGCGAGCGCGTGGCCGCCGTGGTGGTCGGCCGCGCGAGCGTCGATCAACTGGCCGGCTGGGCGCAGGCCCATCTCGAACCGCACCAGCGCCCGCGCCACTGGCGAATCGTCGCATGCATGCCGCGCACCGACTCGGGCAAACCCGACCGCGCCGCGCTGGTGAAGCTGCTGCAAGGCGATCAGTCCGGCGACACCATAGAATAGACAGGAATCCCGCTCCGGAATCGGCATGACCAACGCTGTTCATCGCATGTTTTCGCGCATCGCGCCGCGCTACGATCGCGCCAACCGCTGGATGTCGTTCGGCACCGACCAGCGCGTTCGCCGCCTGGCGGTCAGGCGTTCGGGCGTCCGGCCCGGCGACGCGGTGCTCGATTGCGCGACCGGTACCGGTGACCTCGCCCTGCTGTTCCGGGACGCGATGAACGGGCAGGGTCGCGTCGTCGGGACCGACTTCAATGCCGACATGCTGGCCCTGGCCGAGCGCAAGGCCAGCAGCGGCATCGACTGGCAGGTTCAGGATTCACAGGCCCTGGACTTTCCCGACGAGAGCTTCGATGTGGTTTCGATCGCCTACGGCATCCGCAACGTCGAGGACCCTCACCGGGCCCTGGTCAGCATGCGGCGCGTCCTCAAGCCGGGCGGGCGCCTCGTCGTTCTCGAGTTCGGTCAACCGCCGGCGCTGCTGAAGCCATTCTACTGGGTGTTCAATCGCGTCGTGATTCCGCGCATCGGCGGTCTGGTCGGCGGTGACCCGGATGCCTACCGCTATCTGCAGCGAACCTCGGACGCCTTTCCCTACGGCCGGGCCTTTGTCGACATGCTCGAAGCCGCCGGTGCCTGGTCGGCGATCGACGCCGGGCCGGTGATGTTCGGGGTCAACTACATCTACGTGGCCACGCGGGCCTGATGGAACGCAAGGGCGCGCAGGCCACGCTCCTCGCCGCACTCGCCGATCCGGCGGCCTACCGGCATCCGGTCGACCGGGTCGAGCGGATCGAAACCCACATTTCCTGGGTGCTGCTGGCCGGCGAGTATGTCTACAAGATCAAGAAGCCGCTGGATCTCGGTTTTCTCGATTTCACCGAGCTCGAGCGCCGGCGCTTCTATTGCGAGGAAGAAGTGCGGCTCAATCGCCGGACCGCGCCGGATCTGTATCTCGGGGTGGTCGCGATCAGCGGCGCGCCCGATCGTCCCGAGATCGACGGGAGCGGCGAAACGATCGAACATGCGGTGCGAATGCGACGTTTCGACGTCGAACAGGGCTTCGACCGTCTGCTGGCGCGCGGTGCGCTCGAGACGGCCCATATCACCGACCTGGCCGGGCAACTCGCCGAGCTGCACGCGGTCGCCGCCGTGGCCGGTCCGGACTCCGGGCAGGGAAGCCTCGACGATGTCGCCGAACCGGTGCGCGACAATTTCGACGTGCTGTCCGGCACGGCCGGCAGCGGGCAGAGCCGGCGCCTCGAGAAGCTGCGAGCCTGGAGCGAGGATCAGCTCCGCGCGCTCGATGTGCTGATCGAGCGCCGTCGTCGCGCGGGCTTCGTCCGCGAGTGCCACGGTGATGCCCATCTGGGCAACGTCGCCCTGCATCGCGGCCGGGCGATGCTGTTCGACTGCATCGAATTCTCTCCGGCGCTGCGCTGGATCGACGTGATCAACGATCTGGCCTTTACCGTCATGGATCTGCGCGACCGCGGCGCCGACCCGCTGGCCTGGAACCTGCTGGATGAATACCTCGCGCGCAGCGGCGATTTCGACGGCCTGCGTCTGCTGCCGTTCTACGCGGTCTACCGCGCGATGGTCCGGGCCAAGGTCCAGAGCTTCGCGCGCGACCAGGCCGGGGACGACGCGGCCCGCGCCGGACTCGACGAGGAAATCGCCGACTATCTGCGGCTCGGCGAACGCATGGCCGATGAGCGGCGCGCGGCCGTGATCATCACCACCGGCCTGTCGGGCAGCGGCAAGTCCTGGCTCGCCCGGCGCCTGGTCGACCGGGTCGGCCTGGTGCGGGTGCGTTCCGACGTGGAGCGCAAGCGCCTGCATGGCCTGCCGGCCGGGGCGCGCAGCGGTTCGGGGCTCAACGCGCAGCTCTATACGCCGGGGGCCAGCGAGCGCACCTATGCCCGGCTCGTCGAGGCGGCCGAGGCGATCTGCGCGGCCGGCTATCCCGCCCTCATCGACGCCGCCTTCCTCAAGCGCTGGCAGCGCGACCGCCTGCGCAGAATGGCGGCGGCACACGGCTTGCCATTCCGGATCATCCACTGCACCGCGCCGGAATCGACCCTGACCGAGCGCATCCGGAAACGTGAAGCCGAGGGCAGCGATGCCTCCGAGGCCGGACTGGACGTGCTCGAGCTCCAGCAGCGAAGCGCCGAGCCGCTGAGCGCTGCCGAACGCGCCCTGACGATCGTCGTGGATACCCGCGAAGCGGGCGCGGTCGAGCGCGTCGCCGCCGCGCTTGATCGGTGAACCGCGCTCCGACGGCGCGCGCTTGATCCAGCGCAATTCCCGCGCAGCATGCTGCACTAGAATTGACGACACTTGCTTTTGAAGGAGAATTCATGTCCCAGGGCGAAACGGTAGCCGGCGGCGTCGCGACGCCGAACCGCTGGCTGCTCGGCATGCGCCCGCGAACGCTCACGATGGCCGCGGTTCCGGTGGTCACCGGGGCGGTTCTGGCCTGGTCCGAAGGCTTTCGGGTCGATGCCGTGACCTTTATCCTCACCCTCGCCGCCGCCGTTCTGATCCAGATCGGCACCAATCTCTTCAACGACGCGAGCGACGGCCTGCGCGGGGCCGATGGTCCGGAGCGAATCGGGCCTCTGCGATTGACCGGGGCCGGCCTGGCGACCGCCGAGCAGGTCCGGTCCGCGGCGGTCGTCTGCTTTGTTCTGGCCCTGCTGGCCGGCGTTTACCTGGTCTGGGCCGGCGGTCTCGTGATCCTTCTGATCGGTCTGGCCTCGCTGGTGTCCGGGTATGCCTATTCGTCCGGACCGCGTCCGCTGTCGCACGGCCCATGGAGCGAAATCTGGGTGATCGTGTTCTTCGGGCTGGTCGCCGTGGCCGGCAGTTACTACCTGCAGGCGCTGGTCCTGCCCGACACAGCGGTGCTGCTGACCGGTCTGGCCATCGGCGCGCCGGCGGCGGCGGTGCTGCTGGTCAACAACGTGCGCGATCGTGCTTCGGACCGCCGGGTCGGGCGCCGGACGCTGGCGGTGATGGTTCATCCAGCCACCGCGCGCTGGCTGTACGCGGCCTGGATGGTCCTGCCCTTCGCCCTGCTCGGGGTGGCCTGGGGCTGGGGGTTGCTCGGGCTGGTCTGGCTGGCGCTGCCGCTGTTCGTCTGGCTGGCCCTTCGTTTCGCCCGCCTGCCGGTCGGCCCGGCGATGAACGAACAACTCGGACACACCGCGCTGGCCCAGCTCGCGCTGTCGGTTCTGCTGTGCATCGAGTGGTTGACATGACGGCCCTGGCCAGCCTGCTGCCGGTCGGCCTCGCGTTCATCATGTTCGCGCTCGGGCTCAAGCTCTCGGGCGATGACTTCCGGCGCGTTCTGACCCATCCGGTGCCGGTGGTGCTCGGCCTGCTGGCGCAGACCGTGCTGCTGCCCCTGACCGCGTTCGCGATCACGGTGACCTTCTCGCTCGAGCCGGCGATGGCCGTGGGCCTGATGATCCTCGCCGCCTGCCCGGGTGGCGTGAGTGCGGCGATGATCACCCATCTGGCGCGCGGCGATACCTGTCTGTCGATCACGCTGACCGCGCTGACCAGCCTGCTGTCCTTCGTCACCGTCCCGCTGATCGTCGGCCTGTCGCTGGTCCATTTTTCCGGCCAGTCGGGTGAGGTCGGCTATCCCGTCGGCCAGGGCGTCGCCGGGCTGTTTCTGATCACCCTTCTGCCGGTCGCCGCCGGCGTGTTCGTGCATCAGGCCGGCTGGCTGAGCGAGCGGATGTCGCGATTTCTGGGTGCCTGCGCGACGGCCGTGTTCGCGCTGATCGTCGTGGCGACCTTCGTGACCGAATGGCCCAGTATCACGGCGCACTTCGCTGACATCGGTGTCGCGATCCTGCTGCTCAACGCGTTGACCATGGCGACCGGCGCGGTGATCGGCACCGTGGGTCGGCTGCCGACCGGGGGCCGCGTCGCGCTGGCGGTCGAATGCGGCATCCAGAACAGCGCGCTGGGCATCACGGTGGCGGTGAGCCTGCTCGCCCAGCCTGCGCTGGCCGTGCCGAGCGTGATCTATGCGTTCCTCATGAACGTCTCCGCCCTGGTTCTGATATCGATCCGGCAGCTCCAGGTCGGCCGCTTCGGCCGACAGGCGTTCGACTCGTGACCGGGACCGGGCGCAGGAATCCGGTCGACCGGGCGCGCTTCGACGTGGTCATCGTCGGCGGCGGCGGCGCGGGCCTGAGCGCGGCGATCGCGGTGGCCGAAGCGCAGCCCGATCTGTCCATCGCGCTGCTGTCGAAGGTCGTGCCGATGCGCAGCCATACCGTCGCGGCCGAGGGCGGTGCCGCCGGCGTGGTCACCAAGGCCGACGACCTCGACCTGCACTTCCGCGACACGGTGGTCGGCGGCGAGTGGCTGTGCGACCAGGAAGCGGTCGAGCATTTCGTCGCGCGCTGCGCCGAAGAGATGGTCCGGCTCGAGCACTGGGGCTGCCCCTGGAGCCGGCGCGCCGACGGCGCCACGGCGGTTCGCAACTTCGGCGGCATGAGCACGGCGAGAACCTGGTACGCCGCCGACAAGACCGGCTTCCACATCCTGCACACCCTGTTCCAGACCTCGCTGAAGTTCAGCCGTATCGAGCGATTCGACGAGGTCTTCGTGCTCGATCTGCTGGTCGATGACGGCCGCTGTCGAGGCGTCGTCGCGATCGATATCGCCAGCGGCTCGTTCCAGGCCTTCGAGGCCGGCGCGGTGATCCTGGCCACCGGCGGTGCCGGCCGCGTGTTCCGGCAGAACACCAACGCCGGCATCCTGACCGGCGACGGGCTCGGCATCGCCCTGGCGCACGGCGTGGCCCTGCGCGACATGGAATTCGTGCAGTTTCATCCGACCACGCTGCCCGGCAGCGGCGTGCTGATCACCGAAGGCTGCCGCGGTGAAGGCGGGTACCTCACCAATCGCGACGGTCACCGCTATCTGCAGGATTACGGGCTGGGCCCGGAAGTGGTCGAGCCGACACCCAAGACGATGGAGCTCGGCCCCCGCGATCGACTCAGCCAGGCCTTCTGGCACGAACAGCAGGCCGGTCGCTGCGTCGAAACGCCGAACGGCCCGGCGGTGAATCTCGAGCTGATGCACCTCGGACGCCGGCACCTGGCCGAGCGCCTGCCGTTCATCAGCGAGCTGTCGAAGACCTTCGTCGGGGTCGACCCGGTCGAGGCACCGATTCCGGTCTGTCCCTCGGTCCACTACACGATGGGCGGCATTGCGACCGATCGCCGTACGGCGACCGAGCTGGCCGGCCTGTATGCCTGCGGCGAGTGCGCCAGCGTCGGTATTCACGGGGCCAATCGCCTCGGCTCGAATTCGCTGGCCGAGCTGCTCGTGTTCGGTCGAGAGGCCGGCGTTCAGGCCGGTGCCTTCGCGCGCGAACACCGTGCCAGAGACAGCCAGCGAGCGCTCCAGGCCCAGGCCGCCGACAGTGCCGCGCGGGCGCTCGATGTCCTGACCCGGACCGGCGGCGGCGAGCGCCTGGCCACCCTGCGCGACCACATGACCCAGGCGATGCAGGAGGGTGTCGGCATCTATCGCGATGCCGACGGTATGGCCGCGACCTGCGAGACCCTCGAAGCCCTGGCGCGATCGCTCGATACGATCCGCCTCGACGACCGGGGTCGCGCTTTCAATACCGAGTGGCTGGCGGCGATCGAGTTCGGATTCACCCTGGACGTCGCCCGCTGCATCGCCCACGCCGCGCTCGAACGGCAGGAATCGCGCGGGTCGCACCAGCGTCTCGACGAGTACAAAGCCCGCGACGACGCGCATTTCCTGCGCCACTCGCTCGCCACCCTGTCGCCGGGCGAGGTGCCGCGCATCGCCTACGGGAAGGTCAATATCACCCGTCTGCCGCCCGGCGAGCGCGTGTACGGCGGCCAGGCCGGCAAAGGCAAGACGGTCGAGGGCAAGACATGAGTCAAGACGAGCGCCGGATCGAAATCATCATCGAACGCTTCGACCCCGAGCGCGACGAGGCCCCGCGCAGCGAGCGCTACAGCGTGCCCTACGATCACGACACCTCGTTGCTCGACGGGCTGATCCATATCAAGGACCGGCTCGACGGCAGCCTGACCTTTCGCTGGTCGTGTCGCATGGCGATCTGCGGAAGCTGCGGCAAGATGGTCGACGGTCAGCCGCGCCTGTCCTGCAAGACCTTTCTGCGCGACTACGCGCCGGGGCCGGTCCGGGTCGAGGCCCTGCATCACTTTCCGGTCGTCAAGGACCTGGTCGTCGACCAGAGCGGGTTTCTCGACAAGCTGCGCGACGGGCGAACCTGGTTGCTGCGCGACGAGGAGCGTCCCCTCGGTGCCGGCCCGCACCGGCAAACGCCGAAACAGCGGGCGCGGATCGACTCGACCAGCGCCTGCATCAACTGCCTGCTGTGCTACGCCGCCTGCCCGCAGTACGGCCTCAAGCCCGACTTCGCGGGTCCGGCCCTGCTCGCCCTGGTCGATCGCTACAATGCCGACAGCCGCGATCAGGGCAAGGCCGAGCGCATGCCGTTGATCAACGCCGAAGAAGGCGTCTGGAGCTGTACCCTGGTCGGCAACTGCTCGGCGGTCTGCCCGAAAGGGGTCGACCCGGCCGCGGCGATCAACCGCAACAAGCTCGAAAGCACCAAGGACTACTTTCTGCGCTTCATCAAACTCGGTTCCGGAGGGCGCGAGTGAGTTCGACCCCAAGCCACAGCCGATATGAGCGTCCGATGGGGCGCTGGTATCTCCGTCCGGCCTATCTCTTTCGCTACACCCTGCGCGAGTTCACGGCGGTATTCGTGCTCGTCCAGGCCCTGATCCTGCTCGCCGGGCTGGTCGCGCTGGTCGCCGGTCCGGAAGCATGGGCCGGTTTTCTCGGCCTGCTCTCCCATCCGCTGATGATCGGACTCAGCGGCGCCCTGCTGCTCGCGGCGCTCTACAACAGCGTGACCTGGTTTCTGGTCGCGCCGAAGGCCATGCCGCCGATCTTCGTCGGCACCCGGCCGGTGCCGGATCGGGTCATCGTGCTGGCCCACCTGATCGTGTTCGTGATCGTGTCGGTGCTGATCGTCGGGCTGCTGGCCGGAGGTGCGACCTGAGCGCCCGTCCGCGCCGCCGCTCGCACGAGCCGGTGGTCTGGCTGCTGTTCGCGGCCGGCGGCATGATCGCCGCGATGCTGCTGCCGGCGCTGATCCTCGTCGTCGGTCTGGCCGGTCCGACCGGCCTGCTGCCGGAGGAAAGCCTCGGCTACGAGCGCGTGCTGGGGTTCGTCGCCAGCCCCATCGGCAAGGTGGTCGTTTTCGCGGTCGTTTCGCTGTTGTTCTGGCACGCCATGCACCGGATCTTCCACGGTCTGCACGACCTCGGCGTGAGCAAGCATCTGGACCGTTACCGTCGGCTCAGCTACGGATTTGCGCTATTCGCCACGGTGGTGACGGCGGGACTGCTGCTGGCGCTGTAGTGACGGGGTACCCCGGCCGGTGCCGTTCGATCTTCCGGTCGAAACCGGCAGACGCCGATCATTCCGTTCGTTCGAGCGGGGTCTCCCCGGACCTGCGCGCGTTCGCTTGGAAGCGGTCGCCAAACAGCCGATCGATAAAGGCCGGGCCGTTGAGACCGGGCCAGAATCCCCCCTGGACGCCGCAGGGGTTGCCGATGAGCGTCGGGCCGGCGTCGATCTGTCCGATCGGCCCCTGAACCGAGAAATCCCCGCCGCTGAATCCCTGGCCCTGGATGCATCCGAGGCATTGATCGATCGCCAGCGCGCCATTCCCGGCAGAATTCCGGTTCTGCTGTGTTCCCCTTGCTCAAAGGCTTGAATGCAGCGGCACTGATGCTCGAGGATCGCGTTGGCGGCTGTTCGCAGCGGATATCGCCCGGCACCAGCAGGCCATCGGACGGCGGATCGGCGTTGACGTCGATGGAGACCCCGCCGTTGTCGTGGATGCGGAAGCGGGTCTGGCCGCCGATCTGGACGCGCATCGCGTCGCCGGGAGGAAGGCTCGGATGAAGCAGGTCGCCGGGGTTGTTCGTCCCGACGCCGACGCCGCCGCCGGCGATGACCGAGGCCTCGTTGTCCATGGGAACCGAGTTGTTTGCATGCCCGCCGGTCAGGTTCGGGCCGTCAGTGCCCGAAAAGCCCTACTCGAAACGCATGGTCCGGCGGTCGTTGGCGCGGATATCGAGCGGTACATCGTCGGTGGTGGCGATGAAGTCGGCACGGGGTGCGGTGCCCGCGTTGCCGGTGCGCGCCCAGAACGGCTCGGCGCAGGTCATGCCCCCGCTGTCATTGATGACCCGGATCGCGCTCGACGGGCACTGGCCGTTGACGCGCAGCTGGATGTCTTCGAAATCGACGTTCTCGGCCCGAACGGAATTGTCGGCCAAAGCGTCGTTGTCGATCGATCCGTCGCGCCTGCTCAGCGCATATTCGCTGCGCAGGGCAGCGTGCGGGGGCTGGCGCGGGCTGAGCGTCGGGTAGTCGCCGCTGCCGGCCGGTCGCGCCGCGGCCTCCAGGTACAGGCGCGAGAAGCTCTCGAAGCGGCTGTTGAAATCGAGCTCCACGGTGAAGATCCCGTTGACGACGCTGACCTTGTCGACGAATCTCGGCTGCGAACTCTGGTTCTCGCCCCGGTCGAGGCTGAAGACCTGGAAGCGGAAATCGTGGATTCCGTTCGCCGGCTTGCCGGCCTCGGTCAGTTCGCCATGAATTCCGTTGAGCTGCAGGGATGAGAGGCTGAGGTAGACTCCTCGCCTATGGAAGGCATTGCGGACATCGGCACGATTCCGGCTCTGATGGCCGGCATCAGCCTGAGCGCGGCGGCGGGCTTGAGAGTCTTCATCCCGCTGCTGGCGCTCGGTCTGGCCGGGCGCTTCGACATCCTGCCGCTCGGCGAGCAGTTCGCCTGGATGATGTCCGAGCCGTTTCTGATCGTGGTCGGCATCGCGGCGCTGCTGGAGGCCGGAGCCTACTATGTCCCGCTGGTCGACAATCTGCTCGACGTCCTGGCCACCCCGGCGGCGCTGGCCGGGGGCACGGTGATCACCTCGTCCCTGTTGCCGGAGATGAGTCCGCTCGCCCAGTGGACGCTCGCGGCCCTCCTGGGTGGTGGGACCGCCGGCATCGTTCAGGGTACGACCGTCGCCGCCCGCGGCCTGTCGACGGCTTCGAGTGGCGGCCTGGCCAATCCGATCCTGGCGACCGGCGAGACCGGGGGGAGCCTGCTGGCGGTCGCCCTCGCCCTGCTGCTGCCGGTCGCTTTCGGGATACTGGTCATCGTCGCCCTGATCGCGCTGGTGGTCTGGATGCTGCGGCTTCTGGCGAGACGACGGCGCTCGGCGGGCGCCGACGCCTTGCAGAAACCCTGATTGCGTCACGGCTTTTCCACAGGGTAGTATTGCTCACTCGGAGTCAGGCCACATGAGCGATACGAGGTCGATTAATGTCACTAACGGAACAATTCGCCCCTGGTACACCGGTTCGAGCGGCTTTCTGTACGGAAGCCAATTTCAGCCACTGGGCCGACCCGCGCGGCGCGGAACTCGAAATCGGTCGCATTCTGCATCCCGCGAACCACAACGGTCACCACGAGCAGCTCGGCGGGATCTTCCACGCCGGCAACCGGTATTACCTCCAGGTCATCGAAGGGCCGGTGGAATCCGTAGCCTGGTATCTGGAGAATGCCGAGAGCGACGAGCGCCACAAGAACCTGAAGCAGCTCGCTGTAATGCCGATCGAGCAACCGACCTTCGAAGCCGGGCGCCTGCGCTTCGTCGGCAGCTCGAAAGAGCTGCGCGAGATTCAGCGGCGCACCGGAAAGAATGTCTTTGATCCGTACGACTTCAATGAAGACATGATCGAGGCTTTCATCAAACTCGCGACGCCGTAGCTCCGGCTCAGCGCTGGTCCCTGGTCGCCGAAAGGGTCTTGGTGAGGGCGGCGACCACGGATCCGATGTCCGACAGCTCGGCCGGCAGGATCAGGGTGTTGTTCTCCTTGGCCAGCTTGCCGAATTCCCGGACGTACTGCTCGGCGATGCGCAGGCCGACCGCGTCGCTGCCGCCGGGCTGATTGATGGCGGTCGCGATCCGCTCGATACCGGCGGCGGTCGCATCGGCGATCAGGGTGATCTCCTCGGCTCGGCCCTTGGCTTCGTTGATCTGCTTCTGCATGTCGCCTTCGGAGATGTTGATCATCTCCTGCTTCATGCCCTCGGAGACGTTGATCTTCGACTGACGCTCGCCTTCCGATTCGGCGACCACGGCGCGCCGCTCGCGCTCGGCACGCATCTGCTTTTCGAGCGCGTCGCGGATGGTTTCGGGCAGGATGATGTCGGCCACCTCGTAACGAAGCACCTTCAGGCCCCAGGGCTCGGAGGCCTCCGACAGCGCCTCGACCACCTTTTCATTGATGATCACGCGTTCCTCGAAGCTCTTGTCGAGGTCGGTCTTGCCGATGACCGAGCGCAGCGTGGTCTGGGCGAGCTGGATCGCGGCGAAACGGTAATCGTCGATGCCGTAGGAGGCCAGCTTCGGATCGATGACCTGCATGTAGATCACCCCATCGACGTGGATCTGGATGTTGTCCTTGGTCACACAGGCCTGCTGCGGCACGTCGATCGCCTCTTCCTTCAGCGTATGGCGGTAAGCGACCTTGTCGACGAACGGGATCATCAGGTGGAATCCCGCGTCGAGCACGCTGTGGAATCGTCCGAGTCGTTCGACCACATAGGCCGAGCGCTGCGGCACGATCTGCGCGGTCTTGGCCACCGCGACGATCACGATGATCAGGATGATGATTGACAGGATGGTGGCGATATCCATGCTCGGAGCTCCGGAAGATAGGGAAGTTGGTCAGTTACTAGTGGAAGGAGGCCGCCAGGCTCAACTCGAACTGGCCGAAGAGTGCTCCGGCCGCTCGCGTGAAACCGTCAGCGTGATGCCCTGGTTGCCGACGACCCAGACCGTAGCGCCCTGCTCGTGGTCGCCGTCGATGCTTTCGGCTTTCCAGTCGGCACCGCTCAGGCGCACCTGGCCGATGCCGTCGACGAAGCCGCGGGTCACGGTCACGCGCTGACCGCGGCTGGCGATCAGGTTGCGGTCGCCGTCCCAGCGCTCGCTGACCTTGCCGCGGAACCAGATCTTGATGCGCTCGCGCGCGAACAGCAGGGTGGCCACCGACAGCACCGCGAAGACCAGGATCTGTTCGGCCAGACCATCGAGCAGGCCGAAAGCGACCAGCAGGCCGACCAGCAGCGCGCCGACGCCGAAGAAGATCGCGACCAGGCCGGTCATGAAGAATTCCGAAAGAATCAGGAGTGCGCCGAGGATCAGCCAGGCCCAGGCAGATTCCATCATCGACCGTCTCCCGCGATTGCACCAATGAGGAAGTATAGCCCGGTTCGAGCCCGGTTCCGCTCAGACGATTGATGTAAAGAATACTTGACATTGAAGTAAAGCGTGCTTTACATTATGGCCTTGCCCAAGGACCCAAACGTACCATGATGAATCTGTCGTTCAAGGAAAAGAGCACCATCGGCACGTTGATTGCGACCTGGTTGATCGGGGTCATGTATTTCCATTCAGCCTGGCAGATGTGGCAGGCCGGAGCGCTGCGGCCCGAGAGCAACTTCGGACTCGCCGCCGGGCTGACGATTCTTCTTGTCATCGTTCTGGTTGGCTATCACATCCTGATCGCGCTGTTATCGCGACCGGAGGAGGACGACGAACGGGACCGATTGATCGCCTGGCGTGCCGGCAGCATCGGCGGAGCGGTTCTGGTCGTCGGCGTCATCGGCGTGGTCTTGCAGGTGCTCGTCGGCAGCCTCTGGGAGGATCCGATGGCGAATTCGCCGGTGTTGATCGTCAACGCGCTGATGGCGGTGGTGTTCATCGCTACCGTGGTCGAGCTCGTGCTGACTCTGGTGTTCTACCGGCGCGGCGTCTGACCCTTGGGAAGCCATATCAGCACCCGGGTCCGCCAACTGCGCGAGCTCCATGGACGCATGACCCAGCAGGCCCTCGCCGAGCGCGTCGGCGTGTCGCGCCAGACCATCATCGCGATCGAGCAGGGACGGTACTCGCCGTCGCTCGAAGTCGCGATGAAGATCGCGCGGGCGTTCGACGCAGCGGTCGAAGATGTTTTCGAGCTGCGCTCTTGAGCAGTTTGCCTTGCTGACCAAGGGTTTTTGCCCACGCATCCTGGTGAACTCGGGCGTTGTCATCCCGGCCCCATCCAGGAACATCCCCCTCTGTCATCCCGGCCGGAGCAACGAAAATTCCTCCACTCTCATCTTGGCCGGAGCAAAGAAAATTCCTCCACTGTCATCCCGGCCGGATCAAAGAAAATTCCTCCACTGTCATCCCGGCCGGAGCGCAGCGGAGAGCCGGGATCTCAAGGGCCGGCACCGGCACCGTGCTGGTCGCCGACGAAGCTGACATTCGGGGTTTGGAGATCCCGGATCAAGTCCGGGATGAGTGCGCCCGCGAGGGCGCTCACTTGGTTCGGTGGAAGTCCGAACCGGGGTTGGCCAAGGCCCCGTAGCTGAAGGTAACTGCGTCGCTGTGAGGCGGGGTGGAGAGCAACCGGATGC